>FUFK010038038.1_pt1 | contig 41181 bp, 65 predicted proteins | sample 1021851 | NCBI WGS metagenome assembly FUFK01 (sample SAMEA51879418, study PRJEB19060) | metagenome
AGTTTTGATTACAGATGTTGATTGCTTTTTACGCAAACCTATTGACTGGCTTGATTTCAAAGACTGTGACTATTCTTTGTATCTCCGCGAGTCTTTGCCAGGTACTGTTGGTTGGGAAAAAGAAGGCACAAAAGTTGGTGCTGGTGCAGTATACTTTACTAATGCAGCAGAAGAATTTATCAAGACACTTAAAGCACAGATATTACGTTATGGTCTGATTTGGTTTGTTGACCAAGTTGCATTATGGCAAGTACATAGACATTTTAATGAAAACAATCTTGGTTTACGTTTTCGTGAGATGCCATTTAAATATATTGATTGGGAGTTTGGTAGTGATGGTGTAATCTGGACTGGCAAGGGTGCTAGAAAGGTGCAGGCTAATTATCTAGAGGAACGCGAACGTGCGAGTTGATATCTATATGCCACGACTGGATGTCGCTTTTAAGGAAGGACCAGTGCCAGAAGCACGCGGACCTATCGCACCTATTCGCGTACACTGGGTAAAATTTCTTGAGTCTCTTCGTGATAGACATTTAGAGCTTGGTCATGAAGTAAGGGTGATTGAGGTTCCTTTATGGCAGATTACCACTAACTTCGTCAAAGATACAAGTCAGATGGCAGATCGTATCTATATTCCTCATAAGATGCGTGAGAACTGGTGGTTAGATGAACGAGTACATTATTATATGCAGATGGTGATTCCCAACATCTTTTCTATTGATAACAAAGGTTGGTGTGCCACTGCGTCATCATATCCCATTCGTCNAGATGGTAATGCCCACAGTGGTGTCTATGAAATGCTCAGAGCACGTATCTTTACTAATACATCTAAGTTTGACCAACCTGACTATAAAGAAACAGACTTAGAGCCTGGATATGTATTCTTCCCCTGTCAGTTGCCACACGATGAGACTATCAAATATCATAGTGATGTAGAGGTTGCTGATGCTCTAAAGGGAACAATGGAATGGGTTAGAAATTATAACTTCTATCATACTGATAAAAAAAGACACATTGTAATTAAAGGACACCCTGTCAATCCTGGTGCAATGCACTATCTTCGTCAAGTATATGCTGATCTTTTACCAGATATGGATGGTAGAGTACACTGGGTTGATGATATGAGTATCCATCAATTGATTGCAAATGCCAAGGTTGTTGTTACAGTCAACAGTGGTGTTGGTCTGGAAGCAATCTTACACGGCAAGTCAGTTTTTACATTTGGTCGCGCAGACTATGATACAGTAGCAGTCACATGCCCAGAGAATTTACGAGAAAACCATAAGCCAGCAGCACTAGAACCTTCCTACCGTGATATGAATGAAGAAGATATCTATCTATACAAAAAATTCATTGACTCCTGGTACAATACACACTATGATTATGAGAATGAGAAAACGTTCGAAAAAATCAAGTAATGACAGTCATTCCTATACATAAAAAAGACGACCAAGAAATAGGACTATACCGTCTGAAGCATATGAGAAAAGATGTTGTTCGTGGTAAACTTGGATTTGGTCCTGAGATTATGGACGACCCAAGCAAAATGCGACAAAGATGGCAATTCTTATATGAGGTGGATGGCACTGGATACCATTGTGGCATCTGGGACTATAAAGGTACAAAGCAGGAGGAAGAACTGGGTATGAAAAAAGATTTCTGGTTTTATGGACCTTTATTTGTAGCAATCGAACTTTTTGGAAAAGAAAGGCTTGACATTTAATCTGATATCGATTATAGTGTATATATGATGATTGATGAGGTTGATATGAATTACACAATTACTGCACCGAAACGCCCAAAAGCTGGTCCTGAAAAGACTGGCACCATTTTTGGTATCACTGTTGAAGAGATTAACAACATCCTTGAGATGACACCTAATGTCGAGGACGACCTTGAAAAAGTTGTCAACTCATGGAGCTTCAATGCTTTTCCTGACGATGTCGAGCTGGTCTTTAAGCATGCTTTCAATGAAAGACGTGAGTTCAANCCTGGTTGGTATCGGTGTGCTATCTGGGATTACAAAGGTTCACATCACGCGGGTTACTTTTCGACCTATGGTGAACCTGACGTTTTCAAGTTTCTTTTTGGTGACCGCTATGAGGAGTTGTACGCATGAACGACCTGATTCGTGATATTGAGTTTTTCAAAGAGGTGATTATCGCCTTTACTGAGGGTGCTTCTGATGAGAAGCGCATGATGGTTCAGAGGATTGAGAACCGTCTCGCTTGGTTGCAGGATGAACTTGAAGCCTTTGAGGCACTTGAAGATGCAACGTAGTCGCGGAGTCAAAGCAAAGATGCCAATGCGGAGTGGTGTTGGCATTTATGAACTTTTAAACTTCTGTGACCGTGCGTCACTGGATCTTAAAGAAGTCGGTGAAGAAGATGCAGCATTCTACTTTGAACAGTTTGCTGACTACCTACGCACCGACTATAACCCCGGTAAGGGTCTTGGTAAACCGTCTAAAGTATTAGGAATGTGATGACTGAAAAGGTAATAGTGACTGACTGTGATGGCGTACTCCTAAACTGGGAGTATGCCTTTGATATTTGGATGAATGAGAAGGGCCACTATAAAAAAGAAGACTCTGAATTTATATATAGTATTGGTGACCGATATGGAATTACCAATGCTCAAGGAAAGGGATATATCAAACTTTTTAATGAGAGTGCGTCAATAGGGTTTCTCCCTGCCCTTCGTGATGCAGTTCACTATGTAAAGTTATTACACGAGAAGCATGGCTATGTATTTGATGTGGTGACGAGTCTCAGTACTAACCCACACGCTGTTAAGTTACGCGAGAAGAATCTCAAAAAGGTATTTGGTAAAAATACTTTTCGCAACATCGTATGTCTTGACACAGGCGCTGATAAATATGACCACCTGTGGTTACAATATGCTGGATATGAGCATTTCTGGTTAGAAGATAAACCAGAGAATGCTTATCATGGTAAGTTAGTTGGTATGAAACCAATTCTTATTGAGCATGGACATAATATGGATAATACAGATTTTCCTCTTGCAAAAACATGGGAAGATGTGTATACTATCATTACTGACCCTATACATAAAGCATATGGAGTTTATGGGAGACACGCGAAATGAATCTGAAGGATATTCTAAAGCAATTCGAAGATCGTATTATTCAACTGGAGCAAGACAACAATGAGCTTTTCGACCGCGTTATTGAACTTGAAGAAGAACTCTTCGGGGATGAAGATAATGGGAATCAAGATCAAGAAGACGAAACCTACGAAAAAGAAGAAGCGCAAGTAACCTTTCGAATCATTGGAGATGTCTAATGAATATCTTTGCGCTGTCAACTGATCCTATTCAGTCAGCAGAGATGATGTGTGATAAACACGTTGTCAAGATGATTATCGAAACCGCACAACTTCTATCAACAGCTCATCGTATTCTTGACGGTGAAGAATATACAGACCGTACTGCTAATGGTCGTCGTATCAAACGCTGGATGCATCCCAACTCTAACATGGAGTCAACACTATACAAAGCATCTCATATCAACCATCCATCTGCCGTATGGGCTCGCAAGAGTAATAATAACTATAACTGGTTATATTGTCATTTCGATGCTTTGTGTCGAGAGTATACATACAGGTATGGTAAAATTCACTTGACAGAAGAGAAACTTCTGGATATACTAAAAAATCCACCTGACAATATTGCTGTTGGTCATCTAACGGAACTGCCTCAAGCAATGCCTGATAAGTACAAAGGTGTGTATTATGTCGATGCTTATCGACGCTATTATGTAGGAGACAAAATTGGATTCGCAAAGTGGACACGCAGAAATACCCCAGATTGGTGGGGCGATCCCACTTATCAATACCTCTGATCCAGAGGTAATACATTGGGTGGACCATAAACAGGCGCTTTGTCTAATAGAAGCGCCTAATACTACATGGAGACACGCTCACATTTATTACATGGAGCAGGTTGCCAAATGGGAACGCAAACTACGAGAGATTAGTAGATTGCGTATTGAGAAATATTTAGATGATAAGAAAGGGAATGTGAATGGCTAAAAAGAAGGGTGGCAAGAGCAAAGGTTTCATCAGTCAGGGTCAGCGTCCTAACGTCAAGCGTAATGTCTTGAAAGCAGTGCGTCATGACATCACACCATCAGAGAAAATGGCAAATGTGATGAGTGCATACCTGGCAGGTCGCAACCCATGGGTTACCATTGCCAATCCAAACGATAAACAAACTAACGCTAAATACATCCGTGTCAAAGCAGAGGAACTTTGGGGCAGCCCAAAGAACCGTGGTTATCGTATGGCAGCGGGAGCGACCAATGAGTAAAGACCTAGAAATATATACTCAAGATGATTGTCTTTTTTGTTTGAAAGCAAAAGAAACTATTCAAAATAATCCTGATATGGGATTTAAAGTCACTGAGTATAACATTCAAAAGCATCCTTCTTACAAAGATACCTTGCTAGAAAGACAACCAGCAGCAAAGACTGTACCACAAATCTGGATTGCTGGTAAGTATATTGGTGGGTATGAAGACTTAGAAGATTACATTATGGAAACAACTAGTATTGGATAAGATTATGGAACTGCCGCGTGGCACTTTGATTGAGCATTTGAAGAAAGATAGTGTAGAGGTAAGCTTTACTAAAGTAGATGGCGCACCTCGCATTATGAATTGTACACTTGACCCAGGTATCATTCCTGTGGTAAACATTACATCAGAGTCTAATCGCAAAGAGAATCCTGATGTATTAGTGGTGTGGGATTTAGATAAATCAGCATGGCGGTCCTTTAGATTTGATTCTGTCAATAAGTTTGTTGCAGATGACTTCTCTTGGGATAAGCAAACACAATTTTTTAGTGGGAGGGCAATGTAATGTCAGATGAGAAAGAGCCAGATTTTCTACAAGAAATCTATAAACCAGCAAAGCATAAACAAGAAGATAAGTCTTCAGCAAATACTACACCACATTTTGAAAGAGGTTATGACTAATGCCTTTGAAAATTATTGGTGCAGAGGAACAGGCACCATTACCACCCATGACGGGGGGGATTGAAAAGAATGACATAAATAACCGTGCTAAGGGTGGTACAGAACTAATGCAAGACGCATTAGAGGTACGTCTACCAAAAGGTTTATTAAATGAATTTCAAATCATTGCTTCACGTTTGCGCGGTATTGATCCTGAGCGTAAGTCTATTCTCTGGTTGCACGATTTGGCAGAAGACCCTGAAGTACAACACCTTTCTGACCCTAGAGGTCGAGAGCGATTCGAAAAACTCGTCTTTGTCTCTCATTGGCAATTTGCGACGTATAATAAAGTTCTAGGTATTCCATATGGCGAGTCTATCGTACTAAAGAATGCAATTGAGCCTATTGAGAACCACGTTAAACAAAAAGATGGTCCTATTCGCCTCATCTATCACACAACGCCACATCGTGGATTAGACATACTTGTTGCTGTGTACGAAAGGCTGTCAGAGGTATGGAAGGATAAAGTACATCTTGACGTTTATTCTTCATTCAAAATTTATGGCAATGAACAACGTGATGCTGCTTTTCAAGAAATTTTTGATAAGTGCAAAGAACACGATCATATCACATATCATGGTACTGTATCTAATGATGAAATTAGAAAAGCATTAAAAGAAGCACATATCTTTGCATATCCCTCTACATGGCAAGAGACTTCATGTATTGCTGGTATTGAGGCTATGTCTGCGGGTTGTGCTATTGTATGTCCATCACTTGCTGCCTTACCTGAGACAACTGCTGGGTTTGGTCTAATGTATCCATTCGATGAGGATAAAATGCAACACGCTCAGATGTTTCATAATGTTCTACGTGCTACAGTGGATAATTTTTGGGAAGACGATATGCAGACCAAACTTCTGCTTCAAAAACTATATACTGATACGTTCTATAGTTGGGATCTGAGAGCAGAGGAGTGGAAAGGTCTACTAACTTCGATGTTAGACTAACTATACAGCAAAACTCTCGCCACAACCACACTGTGCAGATGCATTTGGATTTATTACCTTTAGATAGGAACCACCCAACTCGTTTACATAGTCAATCGTACATCCAAGTATGAACATTTCAGCCATATTGTCTACGACCAAAATGTTTTCTACTAGTGTGCCTTCGTCTGTGGACTCTACAAAGTCCCATTTATACTGAAATCCACTACATCCTCCGCTCAACACACTTAAATGAATATACTTTGAGTTATAAGAATTAAGCATATTACTCAAGTAATCTTTTGCATTTGAGGTGATGTTGAGCGGAAAACTTTTCATTATTGTGTCAACGCATTTAATGGATTTTTAAGAGTACGGTTAATTTTTTTATCAACACTATCTTTAAGTTGTTTCATATCAGAGTCTAACTTACGACGAGTGAGGTCAAGCCTATCTTCAGCATCTTTAATCATGTCACGAGCGTCCTTCTCTGATTCTCTGATTAGACTTCTAATCTCTCTGTCTGTACCAGAAGTTCTCTTGTCTATCTTATATATGGTATCTGACTGGCGATTGATTTCTTCTTTCAAGTCGGTACGAATGTCTCTAGAAATCTCCTGTGCTTCTTTGACAAGAATGACCATATCGTCAATCTTCTCTTCTACAAGAGCAATACGTTTATCGAAACCAGACATATCAGGTGCGGTGTAGGCAACGATCTTTTCTTTCATATCCATATAGTCTTTATACACTTCGAAACCACCATAGAGTGATCCTACGAGTGTGATGAGTGCGGTGGCAATGCCTACCATTTTACCGCCAGTAAATTTAACGCCACCAAATTCTATCTCTGCCATTTCTTAATCCTTGTACTGTGAGTCTATGAGTGAGTCCATTTGCATATTTTGTGCATCAGTCAATATATCAGCGAATGGGTCTACCATTTGAGGCAAGTCATATATTTGTGTGTCAATATACCAAGTGGTTCTATCTTTTAATATAGCACTTTGATAATCGCTGAAACCAGCAGTATCAGCAAGTGAGGTCATCAGTGTAAGTCGAGTAGCATCGACTTGAGCCATACTAACATTCTGATTCTGTAGAACTCGTGTCAAAATCTTTTGAGCAATCTTCTGCTTCATTTCTTGCTTCTTTTGCTCAGTAGTTTTAGTTTTAGTCTGTTTACTTTCCGCTTTTTGTGTAGTCTTTTGTTGCGAACTTTTAGAATCATTTTTGCTTTCATTGGATGCAGTCTCCTGCTTTTGAGGTTCCGAATCATTACTATCTTGTGAACTCTCCTGTTTTGTTTCAGAAGAAGTTTCTGGTTCTGACTCCTGTTGTGGTTGTGCCTCTGCTGTCTGTTGCTCTGGTTCAGACTCTTGCTGCGGTTCAGCAGTCTGTGGTTCTGGTTCTGGTTGAGACTGTGGCTCAGGTTCAGATGGTTGTGTCTCTACCTCCGCAGGTTGTTGTGGTTGCGGTTCAGTTTCAGCAGTTGCTGGTGCATCGCTTGTTTCTCCAATAACTATGTCGCCACTTTCAGCAGCAGGTTCGACTTCCATGGGTCTGGATGCTACTGGCATCTCTACAGGTGCAGCATCCAGACTTGCCATTTCTGACACTGCTTCTGATATTGCCTCTACCATCTCGGGTGGTGCAGCATCCATAGAAGGCATATCGTTAGTTGCACCACCTACATCACTTGCAATATCCATGCCGGTTGCTGGCATCTCGGGCATTTCTGGCATCATGTCTGGCATATCATCAATTGCTGGCAACTCCATGGGTGGTGGTGCCATAGATGTATCACTTGCCATGTCATTTGTAGATACAGGCTGTGGCATAGGTGCGCCCATATCGCTCATCTCAGGTGCCATGTCAATGCTAACAATCTCAACCTGTACAGAACCAGTGTCATCAATCTTTAAATCGACAGTCATGTTTATGATATCACCAACACCATCTGATACTGCAACTTCAATCGTGTCTAACATATTATCAATATGCTCTTGTGTTACTTCTGGCAACTTCGGTTCTTCTTCAATTTCAACAATCACGACCTCAGTATCTTCTATTACCTCGGGCAAATCAACAGTTATTTCTGTGATTTCTGGTTCAACTATCTCAGGCAAATCAACCGTGATCTCTGTGATATCTGGTTCTGGTTCACTCCAATCACCAGCATTATTATTGTTATCATTATTATTATTATTTTCATGCGGTTGATCCTGGTCTTCGATAGTTTCAGTAATCGTTTCAATTATAGTCTCAACTACATCTTCAACTGTCTCTGTAACTGTATCATCTTCTACATTGTCATCATCAACTGTAGTAATCGCGTCGTCAGCTGTAGTGTCCTCTGTGGTATCAACAACAATCTCAATCTCAATAGTTTCTTCTGTCTCTTCCACAGGTTGTTCAATTACTACGTCTGTGCTTTCAGTATCAGTAGTGGTGTCCTCTGTTGTCGTTTCTTCTTCAGTTTCGATAGTGATAGTTGTAGAGGCACTCTCTGTTGCTGTTAGTTGCGTAGTAATATATTCAGTAACCGTATTTGTAATCTGTTGTTCTATTTGCTGTATGACAGTCTGATACAAATTGTGCGTAATGGTTACACTTGGATTAGTAAGCAATGGACCAAGATAGGTTGGTTGACCGTCACCTCTTGTGCCATCACTCAAGTCATAGTTGCCTACATCGTATCCATAACCTTGTATCGTTGCCGTAGCAGAACTGGTTAGATTGTTCTGTGGCACAGTCAATGAAGCAGAATAAGATTGAAAATTTGTAGGTCCATTGTCGATTGTGTGAGTCGTGACACTTTCATAACTTTCACTACCATCGGTAACTGTTATAGTCATAGTAAAAGAGTCTGCTGGACCGCCAGTGCTTGACCCACATTGATATGTAGTTTGTGTATTAAAACAATTTAACATATCGGCTTGTGCATCAATGTTGAAGCCACCCTGCCACTGTTCCTCTGTCATATAACTATTCAGATTAAACTGTGAGGTAACTGTGCCACCATTAGGACCAAATATTAGCATCGTATCTGATACGCTGTCACTAGAACCATAGTTGTGAACATCGCCACTGTATGATGGATCTATATCTACTAGAACATTGTCTGTCGTGGTTGTGCCAGATACTTCTCTTGTCTCAACCTGTGTAATCTGAGTCGTGACAACTTCGCTGGTCGTAGCTTCGATAATCTCTTCAATATATGTAGTTTCGATAGTCGTAGTTTGTTGGTCGCCAACTGTTGTTACAACAGGGTCGCCATCAGTAGACGTAACTGTGACTTGTGTGATTATACCACCATTTGGTCCAGTATCGCCAGGTTGATATTGTTGGTCATATGCTAAAGCACTTGAAGAACATAATAGAAGAAAAGCAAAGACAAATTTACTTATCGTTATAAAATTCTTCATCTTCGTCTGGGTTACCACCTATAACTAACTTTGTTTTTGGGCTGCCAGTAATTTTTTGTTTTACTACAGGTTTTACTTCTTTCTTCTTTTCTCTCTTGACTTCTCTAATCTTTTTCTTTAGAATACTAGAACCGTCGGGAATATCACCAGGATTATTAACCCAAGCAGTCAATGCTGCTTTACCGATTTTACCTTTGTATGGGCAAGGAGTACCAGCCATAATCATAGCATCAAAGATTCGTGCGTCTTGACATAGAACAGCAACAGCACCAACTTTCATGCCCATACCAAAGAGACTACGTGCGAGTTTGATTCGCTCACAATTTTCATCAGTAATAGTAATGCCAGTTGCAACACCCACTAATCCTGTCTGTACAGCACCACTAAGACCCTGCTTACAAACATCGTTATTATTGATAACAACACCAGGGGCAGATGCAGTAGGTGGAGTCTTGTCCACAGTAGTCGTACCAGACACAGTGTTAGTACCAGTGACAGTCGAGGTCACTGTGTTAGTCTGTGCAGAAACTACGCTTGACAAAAATATGGCAATCGCTATAATGGATAGTATGAGTGCTGTTTTGAGTTTAATGGACATTCTGACCCCTCCAATTTTATTATATTTATAAAAAGAGGGGTTGACATGCGTGAAGAAATATAGTATAATCTTGATATGATGAAAAATTATGAGGAATGACATGGCAAAATCTCCTGTGGTAAAAACACGTAAGCGTCGTAAGCCNATGACTAAAGAGCAACGTGCTGCAGCAGCAGAGCGTCTCGCTAAAGCACGTGCAGCAAAAGGTGAGTCCAAGAATCTTAGTCTGCATAAAGATATTCGAAATCTTAAAGAGGATCATCCTATCTCTCCAGTTAAGGTTAANAAGTGGTTGAAGTCAAATAAGGAAGCACTTGCTGCTGCTAAGAAGGACGCTAAAACTGACAAGAAAGCAAATGCTCGAGTCGGTCAACTAGAAACCTATGTGACTAACATGGAGAGGTATCTTCGTACTGGTGTCTGGTTAGACTTGTTCTACGGTGAAAACCAGGAGCATAGAGTTCGACGCAAAGTTACGACCTTGGCTTATGATAAGGATGGAAATGTCAAAAGAGAAGTCGGCGTAATCTATCCAGATATCGGTGAATATACTAGAGAGATGTATGAATGGGACAATCTATAAATACATCGTAGATTATAATCCTTAAAGGTTTAACAATGTCTGATAATGTAATCAAGTTTCCAAAAGTGAGTGTCGCAAACAAACCAACTCTTCCTCGCACAGAGGAGGAGTTGTTTAAGTCTATTAGTCTCAATCGTATGATGCTAGTAGATGAATTGATTGACACCTTCTTAACAGATACTGCTTCTAAACTGTTCTTCCAAGGGTTTCCAATTGAGAACAAAGACTTCTTTCAAGAGTTTGTTTTTGTTGGAGAGCTAATGCGTAGTATGCTTTACAATTCTGTAGACGTTGAGCACCCAATGTATGAAATCTTAGAAAAGAACAAAGAAAGATTAAAAGACTTGACAGACTCTGGTGATATTGTCATAATGAAAGATGATGAAAATATCTTTGAAGATGAGGAAGACTAATGATCTTAATAGATTTTTCGCAGGTATGCCTATCTGGCATCTTGGCGAGTGGAAATAAAAACTTTAGTGAGGATTTAGTACGCCACATGGTGTTGAACTCTATTCGTAATTTCAAAAATCGCTTTAATGATTATGGAGAGGTTATTCTTTGTTGTGATGACAAGAATTATTGGCGTAAGCAGATCTTTCCATATTATAAAGCAAACAGAAAAAAAGCACGTGAGACATCACCACTTGATTGGAAGATGATTTTTAATACACTACATACTATCAAGGATGAGTTACGAGATAACTTTCCGTATGTTGTGCTGCAAACTGAGTCGGCAGAAGCTGATGACATTATTGCTACTATGGTAGAACGATATGGTAACAATGGTCAAAAAATTATGATTGTCTCTGGTGATAAAGATTTTTCTCAGTTACAGAGATACAAGAGTGTGTCACAGTATTCACCAATTACAAAGAAGATGATTAAGGTAGATGACCCTATGGTTTATCTATATGAGCACGTAATTCGTGGTGATAGTGGTGATGGTATTCCCAATATCATGTCAAGAGATGACGTATTCGTAAATGGTCTTCGGCAGAAGCCCTTGACAAAGAAAAAAGTTGCTGCTATGATTGAAGATATGAAACGTGGTATCACACCGTTCGAAGGTGAGATCAAACGAAACTATCTGCGTAATATCCAAATGATTGACCTTGCAAGGGTTCCAACAGAAGTGCGAGATAGTGTCTTGGATCAATATCAAAACTATGAACGAAAAGACCGTTCATTACTCTTGAATTATTTTATCAAGAACAAACTGAAAAATTTAATGTCTGAAATACAGGAGTTTTAAGATGAAGAGCGGTATCGCTGAACTTTTAAATGCCGTAGCAAAAAAACGTAAGAAAGTTGATAAGAGCGTTTTACTTGTGGATACGGTTAAATCAAATCCACATGTCATGACAATCTTAAAATACATTTTTAAGGAATCTATTTTGTGGGATTTACCAGAGGGAGATCCACCATATAAACCACAACCCAAAGAAGCCGACTTACAAAATGTTTTGTATTCAGACTTTCGAAGGGTTAAGATTTTTATGAAGGGTGAATATCCACAGATGCGACCAATTAAACGTGAGACTCTATTCATTGAGTTCTTAGAGTCACTTGACCCTGATGATGCTAAACTTCTTATCGCAATGAAAGATAAGAAGTCTCCATATAAAGGGTTGACAAAAAAACTCGTCTGTGATACATTTCCAAAAGATACAAAAGGTTGGTAAAATGGGAAAGACCTTTAAACATTCCTCTTCTAAATGGGATGATGACGATTGGACAAATGAAGAATTTAACAATCGTAAGGCAAAGAAGTTCAAGAAACTGCGCGAGAGTCGCCGTAAAAAGCAGATTCAAAATGACGACCTAATTGAAAATAGGGATAACATTGATGATAGACTTGAATAAGAAGACGGCATTTATTATCGGCAACGGAGGAAGTCGTGCAAAATTTGATCTCAATCTTCTCACACCTCATGGTACGACTTACGGGTGTAATGCTTTATATAGAGACTTCTATCCTGATTGGCTTGTTGCTATTGATGACGGGATGATTGCTGAGATTCGTAATAACTCAAATTTTCCGCTTGAACAATTTATTGAACCACCAGAAGAAGAAAAGTATGAACCTTTAGAACTATATAATGCTCCAGTAGGAACACGCACACCTAGATCAAATGCTGGCATGAATGCTATGACTGAAGCTATTCGTCACGGTCACGAGCAACTAGTAATGATTGGTTTTGATTTTATCGTGGCTAATGAAAAGATTGGTACATCAAATATGTATGATGGCACTGATAACTACGGACCTAACACACGCGCATCATTCCAAGATCAGGCACGACGCATGAACTATCTCAACTGGTTTATTGATAAGAACTGGGATATTGATTTCGTATTCTGCTATCCACAGATGGAAGGCGGTGTGACTATTTGGGAGTTTATGTGCGAGCGTGATGTAGCCGGTATGTCTTATGAAGAATTAGAGGATACATTAAAAAATGCTTGAACTTCTAATGGGAACATTTATCCTATATATTGGAATAGGATCGTTTGCTGCTTTGATACACTGTTTCTTGCTACTCTACCTAATTAATACAAATAAAGAAAAATATAAAGATATGACATTATCTGCTATTTTGGACAGCACATCTTTCTGTATCTTTCGTTGGCCTGAAATATTAGTATTCCTGTTAGTTCCTAATTCTTCTAAATAAAGCAAAGGAGGACTTATGCCCGAATACACTTTTTTCCATACAGAAACAGGAATGGAATGGGATGACTTTATGTCTATCTCAGAGAAGGACGAATACCTCAAAGAAAATCCAAAAGTCCAACAAGTTATCAGCACCATGAATATTGTCTCAGGTGTTGGAAGCATTCGTAATGACGGCGGCTGGGGTGAGGTTCTGCAGAAGACAGCAGAAGCACATCCTGGTAGCGAACTTGCGGCCTCTATGGGTTCCAAGATGTCAACAAAGGAGGTTAAGACTAGACAAGCAGTAGAAAAATGGAGGAAGACAAGGGCTGCAAAGGGTGACTAACAATTAACCCTCATAAAAAAAGGAACAACTAATGTCCCTGCAACTCGGATATAATAACGACAACGTAACTTCATTTAATAATAAAACCTTAACAAAGCGTCAAAGGAGACAACTTCGGAAAGAGCAACAACAAACTAAGAATAGTTCCTTGAAGATTAGAAATATCCAGGCAAAGACACAGAACCAAGATAAGGTTTTCCTAGACTTTGATGATGGATATAATCTACTTCTTCATGGTTTAGCAGGTACTGGCAAAACATTTATTTCCCTTTACCTCGCACTTTCCGATATTATAGAAGGGTATGGTGACCAAAGAAGTGTCACAATAGTTAGATCCGTAGTTCCAACAAGAGATATGGGGTATCTTCCAGGTAATCAAAAAGAAAAATCAAAAGTATATGAAGCACCATATGCAAATATCTGTTCAGAGTTATTTGGTCGTGGTGATGCCTATGAAGTTCTAAAAGGCAGAGGCATGATTGACTTCATTACTACTTCATTTGTTCGTGGTATTACATTAAACAATACTACAGTTATTGTTGATGAGTGTCAGAATTTGTCATTCCATGAGCTAGATAGTATCATTACACGCCTTGGTGATAATAGTCGTATTATCTTCTGTGGCGATTTTCGACAAAGTGATTTAATTCGTGATGAAGAGCGAAAAGGAGTCTTGACATTCATGCAAATTCTTAGTAAGATGAAAGGGTTCGCATCAGTTGAGTTTGAAGAAGACGATATTGTAAGAAGTAAATTGGTCAAAGAGTATATCATTTCTAAAGTAAGAAGTGGTATCGTATAGGAGGTAAAATGAAGCGCGATTTGAATGAATTATATGGTATGGTTTGTAGTGATCGTAATGAGTATTTACAAGCAGTTCAGGCTGTGGTAACATTCTCTGGTTTACATGGAGAAGAATTGCAAAGGGTTTTACCTAAATTGCAAGGTTCACAGCCTGAACTAACTATCCACGATGTTCGTGGTTATACACCATACTACGAAAGAGATATGTCGCCATATGAAGGTGGTCAACCACTTGATGATATCATTATGGGTGGTGGTGAATCGCCAGATATTATTGCAGACTATCCTGATTTCTTCGACCCTATTATGCCAGACTCTGAAATTCTTCTTGGTCAAGGCGAGCAAGTAGATGTATCTGATGTTACATTCACATTCAGTAACACGGAGTTTAAAATCTTATAATGTTTATCCATGAGCCAGTTCATGTAGAAGAACTAGAGGCAATCACTACAGAGGTAGGCAGAGTCTACAAGACACCCGCTGGTCCTCTCCCCTCAATCACAACTGTTCTAAGTCGTCTATCTCGTAAAGGAATATCAGAGTGGCGCGCGCGTGTAGGAAATGAAGAGGCTAATCGTATTTCTGGTGTTGCTTCATCGCGTGGTACTCGCATTCATAAGGTATGTGAAAACTATATAAATAATCAGCAATTAGATATTCGTTCACCTTTCGATAAGGAAATGTTCCTTTCCATGCAACCACTATTAGATGGTTTTATTGGTAAGGTATATGGTCAAGAGATGCCTTTATATTCTAAGCATCTTGGTATCGCTGGGCGTGTAGATTTAATTTCAGAATGGAATGGTAAGTTAGCGGTTGTTGATTTTAAAACTTCTAATAAACCCAAAAAACGTGAGTATATTGACAGTTATTTTTATCAATGCACTGCTTATTGCATTATGTTCGAAGAGTTGACTGGAATACCTGTGGATCGTTTCGTTGTAGTTATAGGCGTCGATCAGGATGAACCACAGACCTTTTACGGCAAGAGGGATGATAACATTGCTGGATTAATCGACGCTATTAAAGGTTATTACGATGAAAACAACATTATTCACTCTAATCCTACTATTTTCTCTAATTACAATTAATACTACTTCAGCCCAACAAATGCCACCTTCAATGTCACCACAGATGATGGAGGCGTTGACCTGTATGCCTTATGACAAATTTGTAGAGACTGCCAATAAACAAATGGGTCAATACAGAGTTGGTATGGGTATCACTGCCGATAAAATGTCTGTCTTAGAATTCTATCTCAACCCAGAAAAGCGTAGCTGGATCTTTGCACTCATTAAACCAAATGTCGTAAATGGTGCAATGGTTGGCAAGATTGCCTGTATGGGTCCATTTGGTGAAATGTGGATGCAGATGGAACCAAAGGTAAAAAAAGGTCAAATGGTCTATAAAAATTAAAAAAGTGCTTGACATTAGTTCTCATATCAATTAGAATGTATATATAAGTTGATGAGAGAGAGCAGATGAAAAAGATTATTCCCTATCTTCCTAAAAAAATGCAGTATGCTTTAGGTTTCATGGTTGGTAAAATTGGGAGTTTGTTATGAAGATGGAACAACACATGAATGAGATGTGGGTTGCCGAGACTGTCAACGGTCTGAAAGTTGTTGACCGTACTTTGGGTTTTGGTTCTCTACCTGATATCAAACTTCTCTTAGAAGATGGTCATTGGGTTTCTGCTAAGAAAATGTTTATTCCTGGTGGGCCGCAAGGTGTGGCAGCAGACTGTTAATCTGTGATAGGTTGGTTCGATTCCAACACCAGGAGCCAAATTGTCGAGTGAGTATAAACACGGTCAGGCGAGTAACGACGGTAAACTAAGACGCTCGCAGGAAAAGAAAGGCCGCCTTCACCAGAAAGGGTCTTAGAATTCGCTGGGTTAGCTCAGTTGGTAGAGCAGTTGCCTTGTAAGCATCAGGTCGGGAGTTCGAGTCCCCCACCCAGCACCACTTTGAGGTAGAGATGGACTATACATTAATTGAACATGATGGATTGAAGATGGCAGTGTATGGTCCTTTCTCTAATGCTAGAACAGAGGTTGAAAAATATACTGCTATCGTAAAGCAGACTCACGAGACACACAGGTGTTGGTGGAATGAACAATTTATTTACTTTTATATTAAAGAGAAAAATTAATGTATTGTAAAAACTGTGGACACGAATCACATTGCGGATATCCTCTTCGTAAAGATGTAAACAATCGGTATGATAAAATCGATATCCGTCACAATCCCCCTATCATTTGCCAGTCATGTCGATGTGAAAAGTGCGATGGGTACTGGGAAGTGAAGAACAAACATGGAAAGATCCATGTCACTTGCATGAATGGTGATGAAGCATATAGTCGTGCGAGCGAGTTAGCAGATGAGAATGGTGAACCCTTTACCGTAACTAAGTATACGAGTAAAGAATATTGGGAGATGAAAAATGAAATGGCTTCTACTGTCAGCGACACTTAATCTACAGATTGTCTATCCTTCTGAAGATATTTGCGAAAAGGCGTTGACAAGAGTTACCACACATGATATAAATGCTATATGTATTCCTGCTGGAGAGAATCAACAGGATATCATGTTTAGTAAGATGTTTGATATGATTCGTAAATTCAAGGAAATGAAATGACAATGCATCTTGTTGGTCCGTACATGACCACCACGAACACTCGCAAACGTAAATCAAAAAAATCCAAGAAACAAAATCAGTCAGATATCGCACACGATAAGTGGCTCCGTAAGATGGGAGCCCATCCCGACCAACGGAGTGTAGCGCAGCCTGGTAGCGCATCTGGTTTGGGACCAGAGGGTCACAAGTTCGAATCTTGTCACTCCGACCAACTCCCCCCGCTCAGTAACAAAATTGTTGCCATAGAAAAATCAAAACATTCTGTTGACCCCGAGGTCAAAAAGATGTATAGTGATAGGTATGTGATTGGTCAGGCATACAACAAAGGTGGTCTACAGTTGTTGAGTGTCAATGAAGCAAATGACCCGTCTACAGGTAAGCGTCGTTAGGTCACTTAGCTCAATGGATAGAGCAACAGACTTCTAATCTGTAGGTTATAGGTTCGAATCCTATAGTGACCGCCAATAGTTATGAAAGGAAAAATGAGTGAGACAGATTATTATTGAACAAGCTGGTGGTGTTGCCATTGATGGCGAATCAAAACCAGGTGGAAAGTACCACTATATGGTCTATTCAAACGATGACCTTGTGTGTGGTGGATATGTCAAGAAGGATGAACTTCAAGACACGATTGATCGTTATTTGAATGGAGATTATAATGGCATTGAAGACTTATGATGGTAGCAATCAAACGATTGTTGTAATTGATACTGGTTATAATAATGCTTACAAATATCCTGGTGAGGTTGTATATCAATATGACTTTGCCGATAAAGATGATGATGCATTTAACTTTAAAAGCAATCATGGTTCACAGGTAGCACAGATTGCAAGTAAAGAGGCTACTGGTGCTGATATCATTCATCTAAAAGTGTTTGGTGATGGTAAGTGGTTTGCTGGTGGTTCTGATATCTCAGATGCACTAAACTGGACTATTGAAAATGCAGAGAAATACAATATCTCTGCTGTCAATATGAGTCTTGGTTATGGCAACACCACTAAGGAATCTGATACCTTTCTCAAAGATGAGTTTGAAAAACTAGCAGACAAAGATATTCTGACCACTGTTGCTGCTGGTAACAGTTATCAGCACTATGGTGAGGGTGTTACTCATTACTCTGCTGATGTCAATACGATTGCAGTTAGTGCCACTGACCATAATGGTGACATTGCATATTTTTCACAACGTGACAAGAACCTGACTGATATCTTTGCACAGGGGCAGAATGTTGCTGTTGATAATATCAATGGCACACACTCAGTCAACGGCACTTCGTTTGCCGCACCCAAGATTGCTGGTACTATTGCTACAGTTCAGGAAGCTGCGGAAGATATTGTTGGTCATAAACTCTCACAAGAGCGTATGGTTGACCTGATGCAAATGACTGGTACTCGTATCCTTGAGGTGCCACAGACTGTATCTGAAAGTACTGAAACAAAACAAACTGCTGATGGTCAGGCACTTGGTGTTAACAGCCAAATCACACAAATTAAAGTCGGCGGTGTATTTTATAGTGGTGATGTTGTATCAGTCAACGTTGACGGAAAGCAACATAACTGGAGTATTGATATCGACAGTGGTTGTAACTTTCTACAGGCAATGAGTCAGATTCAAAAACATTTGTTTAATCTAGATGGTATTGAATCTGTTTCTCAAGTAAAATTCAACTATGGTACTAATGCTGCTTATTCAGAGTTTGATATCACATTCAAAGATGATGCAGATCATGCAGTTTCTGTTGGTGTGACAGATAACAATCCATACGGTAATCCTACACCACTGCATATTTCAGCGACCACGATTCGTGAGGCAGTAGGTGAGGTTCCACCAGAACCCATTAAAGACTCGCCGCCACCTCCTGTGGTCGAGAAGCCAGTGACAGAAGTGCCAGAACCAGAAGCACCTACACCACCTGTTGCTGAACCAGAGCCACCTGTGGTAAAAGACCCGATTGTTAAGAAACCAGTTGTTGAGGCTCCACAAGACAATGCTGGTGATACCTTTGAAACGTCTAAGGCTCTTGGTGTCCTTAAACGTGACACTATCTTAGAAGACTTTTTGTCATTCGATGATGATGCTACTGATACCTTTCGATTCACGATTGGTGACAATACCGTCAATATTAGCGTCGAAACTAATGACAACGATATCGATCTTGAACTCTACAACAAACAAGGTGTGATGATTGATAACGATTGGAACTGGGGTGGAGATGATGTTAATATCCATCGCTTTCTGCAAGAAGGTCAATACTATGTCAAGGTTGTCAACTTTGACCATGACCAACAGACTGATTATCGTTTGAAGTTTGACCTAAATCGTGAGGCACCTGTACCAGAAGTCCAACCAGAATATGCTGGTTATGTTATTCCCGATACACAAAAGATGGTTGACTTTATGGGTCAGAATTATGATGGTTGGTTGTTTGTGTAATGGCAATTAAATACCATCATACAAACCATATCAATGGCGAACCTGGTGGACTTATCAGGTTTGCTATTGAAGGGTGGATTGAGATCTGTGATAGAGGTTGGAGTTGGGATGATTGGCTTCCATTTCAACCTGGAGATAGCGCAGTATATTGTATGGACGGGCCCTATATTGTAGGAACACTTGTCTACTCCTATGACCAAACAAATAGAAAGATAGTAGTAGAACTAGTATATATAAATCGATATTACCGTCACTTAAAACTTTACGACGAATTGTATAGATTTTTATATGAAAATATTGAACCTCTTAATTACGTTGTGGTAGAATCGTTAGTTCATACGACTAATGAAAAGGTTCTGAATAAGACAAAAAAACGTGGTAGGGAAATGCCCTTCTATGTGATTAGAACTAGAAGGGAGATAGATTATCTTTAGATTCTTTACTGATCGTAAATGGTGGGCGTGGAGTATACTAGGAACTCTAGTTATTCTATGCTCAACCTGGACAATCGTACAGCTTGACGTTATGATTAACGAATGGTTTGGGCGTTTTTATGATACATTACAGAAAGCATTATCCAAACCAGGAGCGGTGACAATAGAAGCGTTCAATGCTCATCTATTTGAATTTGCTGGTATTGCCGCTGTGTTTATCGTGGTCAATGTCATATTCAACGGTTATTTTGTAAATCACTGGACGTTTCGTTGGCGTCAAAGCATGGCAGAATACTATCACGAGAAATGGAACAAGGCACGCCACATTGAAGGTGCCAGTCAACGTCTACAGGAAGACACCCTAAAGTTTGCACGTATCACAGAGGATTTAGGTGTTGGGTTACTCGAATCGGTGATGATGCTTTTTGCTTTCATACCAATTTTGTGGGGATTGAGCGAAAGCATTACGTCCGTACCATACTTCGGTGAGGTGCCACACGCACTCGTATGGGCAGTGATGCTGACAGCATTAGGTGGCACAGTCGTTCTGATGGCAGTTGGTCATAAGTTGCCTGGTATTGAGTATGATATCCAGAAGAAGGAAGCGGCATATAGAAAAGAGCTAGTGTTAGGCGAGGATGATGAAGCACGAGCAAATCCAGATGATGTGTCGTTTCTATTCGGTGATGTTCGTAAAATTCATTTCTATTCGTATCTGCACTATTTCTACTTCAATATCGCTAAGTGGAGTTATCTACAGGGTATGGTGATTGTGCCATATGTGATTCTATCGCCTACCATTGTCACTGCTACGATCACATTAGGCGTTGTGTCACAGACAGTACGAGCGTTTAACAAGGTTGCTGAGAATATGCAGTACATCGTTAGGAGTTGGCAGAAGATCGTTGAGCTTATCTCAGTTTATAAGCGCCTACGAGAATTCGAAAAACAAATTGAAAAAAATTAAAAAGGGGCTTGACATTTGCTTTTATAACGAATACAATGTGTATGTAAGCTGAATATCGGAGTTCGATTCTCCGTATCCGCTCCAAAGCGCCCATAGTTTAATGGTAAAACACCCGACTTATATTCGGCATAGTCTCCAGATTAGAGAGCGATCCAGGTTCGAATCCTGGTGGGCGTACCAATTTTTTTCAAAAAAATTCATTTTTGCTATTGACATTTGCTTTCATAACGATTATACTATGTATGTAAGTTGATGAGGAGAGACAAATGTCAGTAGCAGATAACTTCGGAATTGCTGGGGTGGTTTATTCCCAGATTAAAACTATGAGTCCTTGGGCGATGGCAGCTTGGGGTGCTAAAGAACTGGTTGTCCTAAAGGATGGTATTCAGTTCAAATCTTCTGGTATGGTCAAAAACAAAGGCATTATTCAGATCAAACTGAATGGTTCTGACCTGTACAATGTAACTTTCGGTAAGGTTCGAAAGTTCAAATACAAAGAACTCAAAAAAGTCACTGATGTCTTTGCAGAAGACCTGATTGGCGTAATCGACGAAATGGTAGGTTAAACATGATTTACAGCATCCTTGAAAATTCTATCAACTCTGCTCTTGAGTTGGACGAGAACTTTGACGAGAACGGTAACATCAACTGGGATTATATCCACGCTGATGCATATGCAGACGTCCGCAGCTTTTTCAAAGACGATGAAACGTTCAATGAATTCTTCGATGATATCGTTGACGGCATTATCGGTGAGATGGATGAAGCTGCATTTCAGTACGAGATGATGATGCCAGCGAAAAAAAGTTCGATGATGATGAATTAGAGGCTTGACATTTGTTCTCATATCTAATATACTGTATGTACAGTAAGAAGAAAGAGAGAAGCAAATGAAATACTACAAACGTTACTATCTAATCACCGTTACCGACAAGTCAGGTAAAATCGTCCGTGAGCAAATGGAATACTCAGGACATTCAGCAACTGAAGAAATGATGATGTTAGGTAAGGAATATCCTAACTGTGAAATCTCTTCAAAGTTTATTATGGAGGAAGTATAAATGGCACATCAAGTTGAAACTATGGCATATGCGGGTGAAGTTCCTTGGCACGGTCTTGGCAAACAAGTCCTGCCGGATTTGACTCCAGAGCAAATGCTTTACGAGGCTGGTCTTGACTGGTCAGTTGAGAAGATTCCTGCTTTTGCAGAAGTCAATGGCGAGAAGGTTGCTGTTGGTAAGTCTGCTCTAGTTCGCTCCAGCGATAGCAAAGTCCTAGACGTTGTTGGTGATGACTGGAACCCAGTTCAGAATGCTGAGGCGTTTGGTTTCTTCGCCGACTTTGTGAGTGAAGGCAATATGGAGATGCATACTGCTGGTTCGCTGAAAGGTGGACAGATGGTGTGGGCTCTAGCGAAAGTCAAAGACGAATCGTTTGAGTTATTCGGCAACGACCGTATCGACTCCTACCTTTTGTTCTCTAACCCTCATATGTACGGCAAGAGTATCGATGTTCGCTTCACGCCAATTCGGGTCGTGTGTAACAACACTCTGACTCTCTCGCTTGGCAAGGGTTCCAAAAACTCTGTCAAAGTCTCACACCGCACTCAGTTTAATGCTGAACAGGTCAAAGAGACCATGGGGATTGCCTCTTCGAAGTTGAACCAGTACAAAGAAATGTCTCAGTACATCTCTTCCAAGCGGTTCACTGAGGATACCAAGATTGAATATCTTGAGAAGTTGTTCCCAGTGCTTGGTGAAGCCAAGCGTAAAGAGCGTTCAAAAGGCGCTCAGGGTGTCTTAGACATCCTTGATACACAGCCTGGCGCTGAGTATGGGGAAGGCACCTTCTGGCAGTTGTTTAACGGTGTCACCTACTACGTTGATCATGAGATGGGTCGCAGTGCTGACAACCGTATGAATGCCGCTTGGTTCGGCTCAGGTGTTAAAAAGAAGGAAGATGCCCTTGCCCTTGCCGTTGAGATGGTAGGGTAAAAAAAGTGAGAAAGGGGCTTGACAAAGCCTCTTTCTTTTGTTATTATATAAACATGATGATGATGAAAAACGGAGTGAACGAGATGAAAACCACTGATATCAAAACCGCCCTGCGTAACTACCTTGAGCATATCTATGCTGACTACTGCAACTACTTCGGCGATGCGGACGAGAAGTTTCGCACTCGTTTTGCTGAAGGTCTTGAATTCAAGATGGGCAAAAAATATGTCAAGGTCATCCATAACCGTTCTGTCCATTCGTTTATCGTGAATGTCCACGATGACCCGAACTTCAAGTTCGGTGACATTCTGAAAGCAGCGAGTTGGGCATCACCTGCCAAGAACTTTGCTCGTGGCAACGTCTTTGAAGGTAACTTTGGAGGCATTCGATGGATGGGAGCCTAATCGGAAAGTTCTGGTATATCGTGTTTTTACCATTGACACTAGCAGGTAAAGCATTTATAATCGGTGGTAGTTTCCTGGGAGGTATGCTAAGTTACCTCCTGGGAAAAATACCACTAGCAACAAAGGATCCACGAAAGGATCCTGATATGGATAATTTTCTAAAGTTATTCGTGGGGGGTTCCATGGTAGGGATTGTCCTACTAGCACTCATCGAAATCTTTTTTGGAGCTTATGCAATATGAAAATGAAGACACTATTAGCACTGCCACTATCTGTATTTCTATTCTCGGCGGCTCATGCTGACACTTTAAAAGTAGAAATGCTAAATAAACGATCAGACGGTAAGCGTATGGTCTACTCAGAGGATATTAGTCGAGTCAACGTTGGTGACACTGTTACCTGGGTTCCTACATCAAAGGGGCATAACGTCCACTTTATCTCTGGTCCAGACGGTTTTAAACTGCCAAAGAAAAGTAAACTAAATAAGGAATACTCTTTCACATTTGAAATCCCTGGAGTATATCTTTATCAATGTACACCTCACAAGGGTCTAGGTATGATTGCTCTAGTCGTTGTGGGTGATGACACTAGTAACAAAGGCAAAATTGCTAAGACTCGCGTATTTGGTAAAAGCAAGAAAACACTGAAAGGTCTAATCGGAGAACTCTAATGCGAACGTTCGTAGTAAACTCTTATAACGCTGTCATGGATTCGGATATCAATCCGCTAAGTAAAATCCCTGATAACAGCGTGCGCCATGTTGTCATGCAAATTTTAGCATGGATGTGGTGTATCGTATTCTCTTTTTGGGTTGGTAGTATCACCGTCTTTGGTTATACTGCTGTTGCCCATATCCTTCTGATTGGTGCGCTATTCGTTACCGTAGGAACATTCCAGACGGCTAACAGCAATCCTAACGCACTGGTGAAAGGATATCACACTGTATCACGGGCTCGCAAATATATGTGGGTCGATGGTAAACGTTATGAACTTCCTGACAATGATCCAGGGGGAGAGCATAACTAAGATATTACCGCTTGAGAGGCGACGGAATAGTCGTACCGGACACGGGGGCAGTACCCGTCGCCTCCACCATAAGCACTTGATAGGGGACGCCCGAAAATTCTATGAAGCAGATAGGGAAGTAGCTACCTGATGATGTGGAGAACTTCAAGTGTTTGTGATGGGGGCGAACTAGGATCGACGGGCGAGGTAAAGGTCAATTCGAGGTAATCGGTGAGCTACACCGTCATCGTGCAAAAACTTTAAATGCAAACGATAATGTTGCATCTCAGGAGTTCGCACTAGCTGCGTAACCACCTATGGGCTGACGGGCAGCCTGGAAACAGAAGGGTCTTCGGACCCACCCGCCTTACATGATGGAGAAGAATATGTGGAAATATGTTGTTATAGTTGCTGTTACCATTCTGGCATTTTTGATTACATCATATCCAACAGACTCAGCGTCTATGGATGATGACACACCACAATACCTAGTGGAATCTGAATTTAAGATTAAGACTCCTCCACTACCAAAACCGCGTCCAATCAAACCATTAATTTTTTCGTCGCCCATGAAATATACTCAATCTCAATTTATATGTCTCGCAAAGAATATATACTTTGAGGCTCGTGGTGAAGAGATTGCTGGTCAGTATGCTGTAGGTTTAGTTACACTCAATCGCGTTCGCAGTAAGCGTTTTCCAAATACTATCTGTGATGTAGTGTATCAGGCACGATACTGGAATAATCATCCAGTTCGTAACAGGTGCCACTTCTCATGGTATTGCGATGGTAAATCAGATCGTCCAAGAGAAAAAAAGCACTGGAACTTAGCGCAAGAGATTGCGGAAACACTACTGCTATTCAACATCGAAGATATCACAAAGGGAGCGACACACTATCACGCCAAAGAGGTTCTACCACACTGGGCCAAACAATTAAAAATTAAAACAATTATCGGGAACCATATATTCTATGAGTAAATTTTATAAGTATCTTGGAAATTATAAGCCACTATCAATCATCGCTGGTCCGTGTGTATATGAAAGTTATGACCTAGCTAAACGTATCGCATCTGAGTTAGCAGAAACTTGTGATAAGTATGGTGTCAACTTTTGTTATAAGACGAGTTTTGATAAAGCGAATCGAACATCGCATAGCGGATATCGTGGCAAAGGTCTTGATGCTGCTATGGAAGCGTTTATGCATCTACAGGCAGAACTTGGTATTGAAATTCTAACAGACGTACATGACAACTGGCAAGCAGAGGTTATCAATGCTGACATTCTACAGATCCCTGCTTTTCTATGCCGACAGACTGACCTACTAGAAGCAGCTGCGAAGACTGGCAAGCCCGTCAATGTAAAGAAGGGGCAGTTTCTTTCTCCGTGGGAGATGCAAAAAGTAGTTGACAAAGTTGTGCATTTCGGTAATAATAGAGTTATACAAACTGAGCGTGGTACTACGTTTGGTTATAACAATCTAGTCGTTGATATGAGAGCATTGGAGATTATGAAATATGGTGGAGATCCTGTTATTATCGATTGCACTCACGCCGTTCAACATCCCGGCGGTAGCGGCGATAGGAGTGGTGGGGACAGCAGTTTTGCTCCTACTATAGCAAAGTCTGCTGTTGCTAACTGTATCGCTGGCGTGTTTATGGAAGTGCATCCAGACCCTATGTCATCACCATCAGATGGTCCTAACATGATTAGACTAGATGCATTTGAAGACCTATTACAAACCCTTTTAAGAATTGATGAGGCTGTTAAATGATTTATGGTAAAGTCTGGGGAACCACAGAGCCCTTGTTAGTCACGCCTATGGTAGAGGTGCATCGTATCAAAACCAACAAGGGTTATAAATGCTCTGAGCATATGCATCAATATAAGTGGAATGGATTTTACTGCATTAGTGGTGGTACAAAAATTCATGTTCGTAAAAATAACTATGACCTGACAGATGTAACCGTGCTTGGTCCAGGTGATTTTACCTCAGTCAAACCTGGTGAATATCACTGGTTTGAGTCTGTCTTAGATAGTGTACTTCTGGAAATCTACTATCCAGAAGCCATCTCAGAAGACATTGTTCGTAAGAGCGTAGGTGGCATGAGTAATGTTGAATAGATTAGAATTCAACCAAGAGATTGAAAAGTTTGTAAAAGAGACTGGCGAATCTTATATTGATGCTGTTGTCCACTATGCTGAAAAGAATGAAATAGAGATTGAAACTATATCTAAGATGCTGAATAAAGTTATCAGACAAAAGATTGAGTCTGAAGCTAGTGACTTAAATTTCTTAAAAGAGAAACTTTGCAGACTACCAATATAAATAAACATAGTTTTATTACGTTGATAAATAGTAATATGCTTGACATTATTAGTTTTATTATGTACAATAAGATGATGAGTAAATTTTTCTTGCTCATTAAAGACTACAAAGTTATTTTATTTTTAAATTTACAGGAGTCAATCATGTCTAATAAAGACGTATTGATTGCTTCGAAAGTACCACCTACATTTAGAGAGGAAGTACAAGTTTGGTGTAAGCACCACGATATCACACTTTCGCAAGCAATCCGTAAAGGTCTTAGAAACTTAATGTCTGAGACTTTTGCTGAACCACAGAAATAACATGGGAGGATATCAAAACATTTAAGACGTATTAAGTTGTATCAAGTCGTATTAAGTTGTATTAAGGAGAAGACATATGGCATTAGATTTTGCCTCACTAAAGAAGTCACGTAAGAACTCTTTGACTAGTTTGGTCAAAGAAGCAGAGAAACTAACGCAGCGCGAAAGCAAGGGCGATGACCGCTTCTGGAAGCCAGAGGTTGATAAGTCTGGTAATGGATTTGCAATCATTCGCTTTCTACCAGCACCACAGGGTGAAGACTTACCTTGGGTGAAGTTGTATGACCACGGTTTCCAAGGTCCAGGTGGTTGGTATATTGAGAACTCATTAACCTCACTACCAGGGCAACAGAAAGATCCTGTGTCAGAGCACAACTCCATGCTATGGAACTCTGGTATTGAAGCTAACAAGGACATCGCACGTAAGCAAAAACGTCGTTTGAAGTACTTCTCTAATATCCTTGTTGTTAAGGATAGCGCACACCCTGAGAATGAAGGTCGAGTCTTTCTGTTTCAGTATGGCGCGAAAATCTTTGAGAAACTACAGTTTGCCATGCAGCCTCAGTTTGAAGATGAAGAACCAATGAATCCCTTTGACCTATGGGAAGGTTCTGATTTCAAGTTGAAGATTCGTAACTATGAGGGTTATCGTAACTATGATAAGTCAGAGTTTGACAGCCCTTCACCTGTTGCTGATGATGATGAGGATATTGAAGCAATCTGGAATTCTCAGTACTCACTCGCTGACTTTCTTGACCCCAAGAACTTCAAGTCATATGGTGAGTTGAAAGCGCGTCTAGATAAGGTTCTAGGCGTAGTAGAGACTGCACCAGTGCGTGATGTAGAAGAGACTGCACCACCACCAAAGCAGAAGGTTGCTAAGGCAGTTGAGGAAGATGCTCCGTGGTCTGATGACGATGATGATGAGGACATTTCGTTCTTCAAAGATCTAGTCGAAGACTAAACTAGAAGAGGGGATTTCGGTCCCCTCTTTTTTTTATACAGCACCTGATAATGAATAGTCACTATTTTTAGGCTCAATTGGATTAGACCCACCACCACCTGATGATGATATATTTGTGCTATTGTTTTGCGGCGCGCTTACATTATTTGTAGGTGCATTGACGATAGTGACATTAGCATCTTTTTGCTCACGTGACATTGCATCTGCTTTAAATCCATCAGTATTTTGATTCGCTGCAAGTGGTTTAGAACTAGTGCGAGCCATAGCCTTATCATATTCTGGGTCAGACATATGAAGTCCAGTTTCAGGATTATACCCAAGTGTTCTTGCTCTTAATTGGTGAGCAGGTAGCTCTGGGTCATATTTTCTTCCATCAAGCACCAAATCTGACAATTTTTTAGGTAGTCCTGTCTTCCCTGGAATTGTTTCAACTTGTTCTTTAGTCGCCGCTGGTGGTTTAACTTCTTTCTTTGATACTTGTGGTGCTGGTTCACCAGTGCCAGTGCCAGTTTGCGGCTTTTCATCTCCATTCATTAAATTATTAAGAAAATCTAATGGGAAAGCATCAACCTTTTGACCAAGCATCCACTGAGCTAGTGCCTTTGTCATTGAACTTGCTAAGAAATAACCACCAAAACCACCTAGCGCTCCACCGATTACAGTACCAACACCAGGGAAGATAGCAGTCCCTAATGTTCCGCCCATCATTGCTCCTAGTGCGCTACCACCAATACCACCAAGAGCACCAGCAACACCAGCAACCTTATCTTCCATTGAGGCATCACTAGCCAATATACTTAACACTTCTGCTGCACCTAGTACAGTGCCTAAGACTGGGATACGTTTAGCAACACCTAAAACTTTAGCAAATTTAGGAAATTTAGTAAGAGGATTAACTTTTTGCATACCTACTTTTGTAGACTTTGCAACTCCCTGAGTGTAGATAGCACCAGTCTTAGCGTTCTGCATGACTTTCATCTTGCCGCCGCTTTTTGTCTCGAAAACCTCTCCAACTTTATAACCAGATTTAGTCATAGCAGGTTTTGCTGGTTGGGCTGGTTTAACGTTCTCATTAGCAGGAACTTGTGATGCGCTGGCGGCGGCAGGTGTACTTACAGCCGTTGCTGCAGTACCAGCACTAGCTGCTGTTTTTCCTATTGCTGTTGCGGCGCTTGCTGCTGGTTTAGCTGCTACTGTTGCCGCTGGTTTGGGCGCTGTTGTTGCTGTCGCTGGTTTGGGCGCTGTTGTTGCTGTCGCTGGTTTAGGTGCTGTTGTTGCTGTCGCTGGTTTAGGTGCTGTTGTCGCTGTCGCTGGTTTAGGTGCTGTTGTCGCTGCTGGTTTAGTTGCAGTGGTGGTAGCAGTTCCCCCCTTACTAGGTAAAACAGATTTGACCTTTGCAGCAGCCTTATTAGCCATAGCAATGCTAGAGTTAACTGCACCTGTTGCTAATTTAAATAGACCGATAGTTGTTCTAGGAAATAATAAGAGACTAGCTGATAGGGCCGCTGCCGTTGCAGCAAGTCCTTTCATAAGGTCTGAGTTCATGATACCATCTGCTGTCTCACCGAGTCCAGTTATAATATCTTTTGTACCACTAAACCAATCTACAACACCTTTAATAAAATCAAATACCTTTACAATCGAGTCTGGATTCATGACAAAGAATGCTAATGCACCTGCGGCTAATGGACCAAGAATTTTACTTAAAAATCCTTTATCACCTTTGAAAGCATCACTCAACTTAGTTCTTGGTTTTTCCTCATTATTATCATTTACTGGTGTTACTTTAGCAGCTTCCTTATCTTTTTCTTTTTGTTTAAATAGTAAACCTGTTACCATATCCTTAAATGATCTGGTTTCTTTTTTATCAGCATCTAAAGACTTTTTCTCAACAAGTAAATTCTTCTCTAAAACATCTTTGATAGAGAGAAGAGAAGTATTAGTAATATCTTGTCTTTTAATTAATTCACCAACACTGTCATTTAAGTCAGTATTATCTATTTTAGGTAATGACTCAGCCATTTTTGTTTTTCTGCTCTTCTTCTTCTAGATACTGAATTAACATAGAAAGGTATGCTTGTCTTTCAAATGGCATCATACTCTCTAGTTCTGTTAAAGAGTATTTATGATGCTGCATTAGGGCAAAGTTAGTTCTATAATGATTTACCAGATTATCGTGCAGCATCATTATGTAAAAAAACTTTGCAGACCTTCAACCTCCGTTGTGACCATCTCTCCACATTTACTACATTTAAAATTAATCTCATGTTTTAGTTTTGGCATTGTCTCGAAAAAGTTAGAAATCTTTTCGAACTGAGCCTGATTTAAATTTTCTAAGAATGCTCTAAGTTCATTCTTACTATATTCATTATATACTGTTTCATCATCAAATATGTAATCAACACAATTCATAAAGACTTTAAAAATATTATCAATTGTTATCTCATCAATATTTCTGACAGTTTGTATTGTAGGATATTTCATTACAATGCCAATCTTATCAGTAATCATAACTTTATTACTGTGTCCATCAGTGAACTGCACATTAATATCATCTAAATTAATAGTAACATCATTCACATGACCACAATCGTTCTCATCGTGTCTAAATCTAAGTTCAATCGTTTCACCAACACTCTTTGCTCTGAGCTTCAGCATTAAGTATTCAAAGTCAAAAGATGCTAACTCTTTTACATTAATATCATTTTTAATACAATTATTGAAAATCTGTTCGATAGCACGAATGGCATCTTTCTCATCTTCACTCTCCAGAGCCATTAACAGTNCTTTTTCTTCTTTAACTAAGAATGGTCTAAATTCAATTTCCTCTTTAGTAGACGGTACAATGTCTGTAAAAGTAGGTGTAGTAATTAATGGTAAACTCATTTCAACTCCTTATTTACAAAATATTATTTTATGTCAGTAACTGCTCTGCTGATGTTATTTGCTGAGTTTGCCTTTCTACCTCAGCAAATCCAATGGGTTCTGTTTTTACAACAAAATGACGGTAGCTAAAAGTAACAGAGAGTTTATGCACATCACTGCCAGAGGTCCAGGATGCACTAAGAGGATTAATTGTTCTTGGGTATATCTCTTGTAACTCCATCTCATACATCTTTTGACCTTGCTCATCATACTGTCTAATCGACATGACACAAGGTTTAATAACATCATCATAATATCCAATGTTAAATTTTTTCTGTTGATTATTGGGATTGAGACGCCTGTAATCACCCACAATAAGGTCTTGCCATCTTTCAAATACTTCTTTTTCTTCTAACTCACGTGAACATATGAATACGGCAGAAACTTCTAAATGAGATGGTGAATATGGGACATTGATAGGAGTGCCAAAACCAGTTGGTTTATATCCATCAATAGCTTGTATCGACCGACTAGGGAAATCCACGGACTCGCATCTTAAATTTAAAGAGTATCCGATACCACCGCCTCCGATAGCGCCGAAAGCTCTCAGTTGAGGTTTATTGCCAGGATTTATTAAAACATTTGGTAGTTGTATAACAACATCAAAGTTGCTTTGCCGTGCCGTTCCTTTTGCTGCAATCTCTGCATTGAACTGATCTATATTAAATGCCATTACTTTGCCATCTTTCTTGAATCTGCCCAAACTGAACCTTTGGATGCCTTAGCAAAACTTTCAAGAGGTAGGAATAGGGCAATGTCCCACTCTGATGAATTAATCTCAATAAACCTAGAACGCACATGACTTGATAAGTAACGTTTGAAAGTTGGTTTAAATGCCTTATATTTAGCAGCCCCTTTTAGAATACCATAACTCAATCTTAATTTAGTTCTCTCATCATATCGTTCATTAGAGCTTAAATCGTATAAAGCGTCCATAAGGCGCGCTCTTAGTACATATGGCAAATAGTGCATATTAATACCATAGAACCCTCCTGGAGCGCCCTGGACGGGAAAGATTAGTGGATACCTGTCATAGTATGGTAATGTAGCCTTAGTCTTTGGGTCATAGTTGAATAGATACATCTTACCCATTGATACACGGTTCTTATATCGTGCCTTCTCACCACGTACTATTGCCTCTGGGGTTGCACTCGTACTTCTAGCCTTATTACGAAACCAGTCTCTTGCACCTTGTGTACGAGCAGGTATCTGACCAGCACGAACACCCTGCGCTAATATTTCGTCAAATTTTGATGCCATATGTCTTTTTCTCTTGACAAAGGGTTGACAGTATATTATATTTATATTGTAGAACCATGAAAGGATTATTATGATTACATCTTATCTTCCTATCTTCAGACAGAAGGTAGATAAAATAAAGAAAAGTTTAAAAGATGAGTTAGCACTCGCTAAGTCTGATCGTCGTAAGGACGTGATTAAGTCTCAGATTAAAGAATTAAAATCTCTCAAAAAAACAATAAAAGAGGCTAGTGGGGAGGATGAAAATAAATGTCCACATTGTGGCAAATCTCTATGACTTAATGCCCATATCTATTTCTGTCAAGACTTTAAATTCCCATCCACGGTCAGCACAATAATCTTCTGCTGCTTCCCACTTAGCTTGATTTGTCGCATAGGTCACAACCTCGTTGATGTACTTCTGTGTCTTACGCTTTTGCTTCTTGGGAGGGTTTTTTTGACTTTCAGGTTTGACTTCAATCATCATTGTCTTGGTTGAATTATCTCTCTGTTTTATTCTGATAATAAAATCAGGAAAATATCTTCGTACTTTACCAAACGGGTCACGGTAAGGTACAATAACTTCTTCACTTGCCCACCATACTACATTCTCATTCATATCAAAGTAGTGCATACATCGTGCTTCCCAAGAAGACCTATAAGTTATCTTTGAAGGGTCGCCACGGTATTTTTTTGGGTGCTTTGGTCTAAATTTACCTGAATATGCCATATAAATAAATGAAAGGTTAGACTAAAGGAATATTTATACATGGCTAGTAGACTTATATTTCCAACAGAGTTGAGAAATGAAGATCAGTTTTTGATGATGAGAGTCTATGAGTACTCAAGACCTAAAAGGTCTGCTGCACCTCAGAAACCGTTGCTATTAGAAATCCAACTTCCCATTCCAAGTAATTTAGTGGATGCAACCAGTGTTACCTACCAACAACAGTCGTTAGGTTATATTGGTGAAGCTGCAGGTGGTGCAGTAGGAGATATTATGGGCGACCTCGTTAGAGGGAATGAAACTGAAAGAGGGGCAGTAGTTCGTATTGCTGATAAAATTAAAGGTATGAGTATAACTGGAGAAGCAGGTAAAATCGCTTCTTATTATGGTTCAGCAATTGCCCAAGAAAGAGGTGGTGCAATTATCGGTGCTGCTATCGGCGGTCCTGTAGGTGCTTTGGTTGGTGCTGCTGCAGGAGAAGTTATCAGAGGTGCCATGTATGCCTCTGGCATTACACGTAATCCATTTAATGTTCAGATGTTTGAAAATGTAAACTTTCGTTCTTTTAATTTTCAATACAAGTTCGTTCCCAGGAGTTTGGAAGAACAAGATACAATTAATAATATTGTAAAGTTACTAAAGTTTCATATGTTACCTGGATACTTAGACTTTAATCGTACTTTCTTTACTTATCCTGATTTGTTTGAATTAGAATTAAACATTGGCACTCCAGTAAAGGGAGATGATATAAACAATTACCTATTTAAAATTAAAACAAGTGTTTTAGAGTCTATTAATGTAAATTATCATGGTGAGGGATTTGCAGACTATCATGATTCGGGTGAACAAAAAGCACCTGTCTCTATCACTATGGATTTAAATTTTAAAGAGATGATTATCCCAGAGAGAGACGATATTGATAAATCTGCATCTAACAGAGTTATCGCGGCTCGTTCAGCATCAAACTTAAAAGGGNATAACGGATAATGCCATTCTTTTTCGAAAACTTTCCCAAGACAGAGTATGATATTAAAAAGAACAATAGAAAAGAAGTTGTTACTAATATCATGTTGCGCTATAAAATTTCTAATACGATTAATAAAATAAAAGCTAATTATTACGACTTTACTGTAGAGGAAGGTGAACGTCCTGACATTGTAGCAACAAAAATATATAAACGTCCAGAACTTGACTGGTTAATTCTTATGGTCAATGATATTATTGATCCTAACTTTGACTGGCCCATGGAACTTCGTACTCTAGAGAATTATATAATCTCAAAATATGGTAGTCTAGCTACTGCACATGCTACTGTTCATGAATATAGAAAAATACTAAATGAACAATCTAGACTTTTTGATGGAACAGTGGTCCCTAAAAGAACTTTAGTAATAGACGAAACAACCTATAACACGTTGACTGAAACTGTTAGAGAATCTATTTCAAAGTATCAATATGAAGTAGACCTCAATGATTCTAAAAGACAAATAAAAGTCCTTGACCCAACTTATCTTAATGATATATTGAACTCTATAGAAGATATTTTTGAATAATGGTAGAAGCAGTTTCAAAATCAATTAGATTAGATTACATTCGAATGGTAAATTTTGAAGGTAATATAACGGATGTTAGTAATCTGATATCAGAGTTTTCTGTATATGAGAACTTGTTTTCTAATTATGTAACTGGTTATATGGTTATGTTAGATAATATTGGTTTTCTAGAAAGATTTCCTATTATTGGAGAAGAGTTTGTTGAGTTGAGTTTTAGAACTCCAGAGCAAAAAAAGTTGACATATACGTTTGCAATTTACAAGGTTGAGAATGTTCAAAATGCTTCTGAGAACTCTAACCCCAGTGCTCTGTTTACAATCAACCTTGTAGCACCTCAACTAATTGCTTCGAATACCACNGTAGTTGAAGATAGTTTCATTGGTCTCAACTGTTCTAGTATTATCGAGTCNGTACATGAGACATATTTTAACAGGTCTNATAAAAAGTATTCTGGNCAAAACAAACCATATCTAGTTAGAACTCCCCTTGATGTTGAGGAGACAGATGGCCTTGTAAGCATAGTTTCTCCTATGTCTTCTCCTTTTGATCTTATTCAGTATTGTGTTAAGCAATCTCGGTCTTTAGAGTATCCAGAGTCAGACTTTGTTTATTATCAGGATGTAGATGGTTTTCATTTGAGAACTATTAGTAGTCTAATGGAAGAACCCGTCGTAGAAGAGTATTATGTGGGCGAGGCTTCTAATGCTTCAAAGCTCGTAGCGAATCAAGTAAAGATTAAAGACTATCAATTAGTTACTACGTTTGAAAGAGTGATGAANTTTGATGTACTAAATCGTCAAGCACAAGGTATGTATGATAATAGTGTCTCAAGCATCGACCCTATATTAAAAAAATACACTGAGTCTAGTATTAATTATGCGGATTCTCGTATTAACTTCACTGCGCCTAATTCTATAGATAAACTAACAACTAAAGATTCTATTCATGCCAAGAGTCCTGGTAATTCACACTCACGATATCTAGTGTCTAGTTTGTCAGATGGAGACTATAAGCAAGAGTCATATTTAAATAACAGAATTGAATTGGATGATTTTACTATAACAGATAATAACATCGCTTATCCAAGTACACGATATAAGTATTTACCATTTAGAATTAGTAAAATGTCACAACTAATGCAGGGATTGAGATTAAACCTTGCGTTACCAGGAAATAGTGAACTAAAAGTTGGTCAGAATATTAATTTTCACTTTCCACAAACTACAGCCGCCAGTGATGAAGCGGAAGAAAATTTTATGTTTGGAAGAAAAGACAAGTCAAAGTTTCTCATAACCTCACTAAATCATTTTTACAATGTTACTAGTGATTCGTATTTTACGAATGTAGAGATAACTAAGAATGGTTTTGGCTCTAAAATAAAAAATAGGATTTAGTGATGTCAACGGATTTTAAACCAGAATATCTTGGGTATAATTTTATATGGTTCTTTGGAGTGGTAGAAGATCGTAATGACCCACTTAAACTTGGTCGTGTGCGAGTGCGATGCTATTCATGGCATACTAACAATAAAGAAAAACTACCAACATCCTCGTTACCATGGGCGCAATGTATTCAATCTGTAACTTCGGCAGCTAACAGTGGTGTGGGTCAGTCACCTACAGGGCTCTTAGAAGGTTCGTGGGTCATGGGGTTCTTTCTAGATGGTGAGGATGCACAGAAGCCCATGATTATGGGGTCATTGGCTGGTATTCCCACAGCCGTAGCAGATACTAAGCTTGGGTTTAATGACCCTAGTGGCACTTATCCTACATTAATTAATGAACCAGATGTTGATAGACTTGCACGAAATGATGCTGACTTCATACCACCACTACTCGCAACTAAAGAGTCTAGTAGAACATCATCTGTACCAACTTCCACGGGTGCAACGTGGAATGAAGAGGCGAGTAAGTATAATGCATCTTATCCTAAAAACCATGTGATTAAAACAGAGAGTGGCCACGTATTTGAGATTGATGATACATCAGGTCATGAGCGCATACATGAGTATCATAAGTCTGGCACATTCCGCGAGATTTCAGCAACAGGTAATACAGTAACACGTATCGTAGGTGATAATTATGAAATTATCGCTGGTTCAGATTATGTAAATATTAAGGGTTCGTCTAATATCACTATCGATAGTAACTGCACTACATATGTAAAAGGTAACTGGGATGTGCAAGTCGATGGTAAGTTTACTCTAAATGCGAAAGGTGAAAGCAAGATTGATTTACAGGGCTCAGGTTCTACCATTATATCTGATACCATTGGTCTTACAACTCATACTCATACAGACCCAGCAGGGGTTGCTGGTGCTGAAACTAGCACGGGAAACGATAGTCAATAATGTACATTTTTAAACATAAAATTTTAGTATCACTTAGAGTTTTTTATTATCGTCCAGACTATCGTGATATTATTCAAGAGTTTATGTGGCAAACTGAGGATTATAAACCTAAGTACCCAAGAGTGAACAAATTTTTATTATATTGGCGCGAACACATAGATGCAGTTATAGCAGACATTGAAATGGCAGAAATTGAAAACAAACCAAAATATAAATCTGTAGATGATATCTTTAAATATTAATATAAATAATAGAAAACAAGAGTAAAACAATGGCAGCATACAAATCAGGCGCGGTTAATCCCAAGACAAACGAGATAATCTATAAAGATCTCGGACTGAGTTTTATACCACACCCAGTAACTAAAAAGTTAACTGTCTTAAAAAATGAGAACGCATTAAAACGTGCAGTAAGGAATTTAATATTAACAAACTATTACGAAAAGGTTTATTCTCCATACTACGGGGGTAATATTACATCATATCTATTTGAGAACTTCTCTCCTGGTATTAAGTCTAGTATCGAAAAGTCTGTACAGGATGCTATTGAAGTATATGAACCTAGAGTAGAATTTTTGAGTTCAAATGTAAGAGTTAATGAAGACCAAAATGAATTAATCGTTGAAGTATTCTTCAGACCACTAAACCAAGCTACTCCTGTAGAGTTTAACTTCACTATCGAAAGAGTCCGATAATGGCAGCAAATAATGCAATAAGAGTTTCAGACATTAACTTTGATCAGATTAAGACGAACCTAAAAGCGTTCCTTTCTGACCAAACCGAGTTTTTAGACTATGATTTCGAAAGCTCAACTATGTCTGTGTTACTAGACCTACTTTCTTATAACACTTACTACAATGCCTTCTATCTTAATATGGTTGGTAACGAGATGTTCCTTGACTCAGCACAGTTAAGAAACAGTGTTGTATCTCGTGCAAAACAACTAAATTATATTCCTCGTTCTGCACGTGGTGCAACGGCAACCTTGAGTCTGTCTATCGACCCACCCGGCGACCCAACATTTTATACAGTTGCTGCAAATACAAAATTCACTTCTACGGTTGACGGTATCTCATATACATTTGTAACATCGGAAGCAACATCATTAGCACCATCTTCGAATGGCACTTTTACAGGTTCAGTTGATGTAGTAGAGGGTGAACCATTACAACAAAGATTTACTGTCAGTTCTTCTAGCCCTGTTCGTTACATTCTACCAAACGATAATGTAGATACTACAAGTTTGATTGTTCGCACACAAGAATCATCGTCTAATACTAGTATTACAACCTATAATCTAAATGCTGATATATCTGCTGCAAATAGTATTTCAAAGATTTACTTTGTACAAGAGAATGAAGACAATAAGTATGAAATCTATTTTGGTGATAATGTATTTGGACAAAAACCAAAAGATGGCAACATCGTAATAATTGATTATCGTGTTGTTAGTGGTCCAGCCGTTAATGGTGCAAATACGTTCTCTGGTGACTTTACTGTAACTACGACCACTCCTGCACAGGGTGGTGCATTTAACGAGTCAATCGATTCTATCAAATATAATGCTCCATTTAAGTTTCAAGCACAGGATCGTTTGGTTACTTCAAATGATTACAAAAATATCATTTTAGCAGAGAATGGTGATATTCAGTCCATCAGTGTTTGGGGTGGAGAGGAGAACTCACCACCAGTATATGGTAAGGTATACGTTTGTGTTAAGCCTATCAACGGATCTGTCATCTCGTCAACAAGAAAATCAACGCTTGTATCAAATTTGAAAACACGTAGCATCGTATCAATTGATACTGAGTTTGTTGATGCCACATATCTTTATATTAATCCTACCATTACCATTCGATATAATCCAAGAACAACCTCTCTCACAGCATCAGAACTGAACAGTAAAGTACAGTCTGCTCTTATTTCTTATGAAACAAACAGTCTTGGAAACTTTGGTAACAAGTTTTATGTTTCTAATCTAACAGAGATATTAAGGGCTGCAGATAATAGTTTTATCTCATGTGATATTCCTTTCACAATCGAAAAACGATTTGTACCAATTACAAATGCTACAACCACATATCAGTTAGAGTTTGGTAATGCAGTGCATCATCCACATGATGGTCATTTAGGTGCCATCTCATCTTCGGGTTTTACTATTGGTGGTGAGACAGTATTTTTTGAAGATGATGGGTTCGGAGTTCTTAAATCGTTTATTCTTGTCACAGGTAATAAGGTGACTAGAAATGCAAACTTCGGCACGGTAGATTACGAGACAGGTCTTATTACAATTTTTAATACATTAATCACTGACTATGTTGGATCTGCTATTTCTGTATTCGTGAAACCAAAAGAAAGTAATATCTTCGGTTTGAGAAATCAGTTACTGTTAGTATCAGGTTCCAATATTTCTACTATTGACAATGATACTGGTTCTACTACATCCTCAGTTGGCGCAGTTGCAACAGAGGGTACAACGACTACAGTTCTAACAGATAATGCTGTTGGTAGTTATGGTGTATCATCTGTGGCTTCTATATCATCAGCAACAGGTACAACAACAACCACAACAACTTCATCCTCATCATCAGGTGGTAGTTCTTACTAATGGCAACGAATCAAAAAACATCAGTTCTTGTTGCGGAACAACTCCCTGATTTTGTTCGTGATGAAGGACCAAAACTTCAAAGATTCATTGAAGCATACTATGAGTTCATGGAACAGAATGGTGGCGCTATTGATGGTTCTAAAAATTTGTTATCATATCAAGATATTGATACAACAACTGACTCGTTTTTACAGTTCTTTCGAGAAGAGATTTACAAGAATATTCCTGATAGTGCATTAGTCGATAAGAGGCTTCTCGCAAAACACATTCGGGAAATGTATCGAAATAAAGGCACTGAAAAATCATATAAGTTTTTATTTCGTGCGTTATATAACGAGGATGTTGAATTAAGTTTTCCAGGGGACTTTCTTCTAAAACCATCAGATGGTAGATGGGTCCAAGAAAAGTATTTAAGATTAGTTGGCGTTAGCGATGTTGAAGCCGCTACTATTGAAGGTGAGATTGTCAGAGGCGCAACTTCAAATGCATATGGGCGTATTGAACGTGTTGACAGAGTAACAGAACTTGGATTAACTCTTACGGAGGTCTACCTTTCAAGTGTTGTAGGCACATTTGCAAATAATGAAAATGTAATAACAAATGTATCATCTACTTCTGGAACTATTACCTCTCCTGGTGCTGCAGCTTTGCAGGAGAAATCAGGAAGATATACAGAGACAAAGGGTTTTCTAAGCAACGACCAAAGACTTCAGGATAGTAATTTTTATCAAGATTTTAGTTATGTAGTTCGCTCACCACAGTTTGTTGATAGATATAGAGAGACTATTTTAGAGTTACTTCATCCTGCAGGGACCAAGTTATTCGGCGAAACAACAATTATTTCGCCCTTCAGTGTTCGTTCACCTACAACTGATACACAGTTTATAATTGATATCGAAACAGAGAATGAAGCTATCTCTGTTGCAAACAGTGCTAATGTTATAAGTTTCCTAGATCCACCATTTAATGTTGGTGTTGGGACAATCTTCATTCCTAATTACTCTACCATTAACGACGTTTTAAATGGTGGTATTAGTTTCGGTGTAGCGCCAACGATTGGAAACTATGCAGGTTTGTTTATTGACGATCTAAACAGTAGAAGACTTGTATTTGGTAACAATACTACGTTTAGTTCTACTGGATTAGCAGTTGATGGATTCGTTTCTCAGAACCCAAGTAATGCAAATAACCTACTGGGTTTTGGTGGTACAAACTTTGCAGCATTCCAAGCAAACGATGCAATCTATGTTTCAAACACATCTGGATCATCCTCTCATGTAGTTCGTGTTGTATCAACTGCTGGTGCTAGTTCCATGATTACAAGTCCAGCAATTAATGCAACAGCATTTGGTTTCCATCAGAGAAATGCAAACTCTACAGTCGGTGGTCGTTTGATTACTGCACAAGGTCTAAAAGTTACAGATGATATTATCATTTTCGATACATATGGTGGTACAGCAAACGGTCAATACGCTGTTCGCGCATTAACTACTAGTGCTAATTCTTCTAATATTGTTATGTCGATTTATCCTAACTATGAAGCAAACACTTTATCAAATGGTTCATTCGCAGTTATCAGGACTGGTTCTATTGTCGAACCACCATTCTTCGATAGCACGAAGGTAACATTTGATGCTAATAACGTGACATTTGATGCCCTTTAATAAATAAATAATAAAAAGAAATTCGAGGTAAAAATGGCAAAACAAAATATTTTCGTTGGTAGTGTTCCTAATGATAGAACAGGAACAAACATGCGCGAAGCTGGGACAATCATTAATCAAAACTTCGGAGAGATTTATACTGCACTCGGTGATGGTACAAATATTTCTGTTGATGGGTTTGTTTCAAATACCGATTTTCAATCTGCGTTAGCAAACACTAATTCTTCTATTGCAGCAAATTTAGCAAATACTAATTCTTCAA
>FUFK010037424.1_pt1 | contig 41124 bp, 40 predicted proteins | sample 1021851 | NCBI WGS metagenome assembly FUFK01 (sample SAMEA51879418, study PRJEB19060) | metagenome
GCGGGTGCGAGGACGGTGTCGGCCATGTTGAAGGCGGAAGGTGAAGCGGTCGGGCGCTATAAAGCAGCCCGGTTGATGGCCGAATCCAGCCTGGAGAGTCGCCAGCCTGGGCACCGTTACAAGAAAACCGGCGGCGAAGCCGTGATTGCCCCCAATCACTTGAACAGAGCGTTTACCGTGAACCGCCCCAATGAAGTGTGGTGTGGGGACGTGACCTACATCTGGGCCGGCACCTGCTGGGTCTATCTGGCGGTGGTGCTGGATCTGTATGCGCGAAGGGCGGTGGGCTGGGCGATGTCGGAGTCCCCGGACTCGGCGCTGACCACGCGGGCTTTAGCGGTGGCCTACGAAGCACGAGGTCGACCCAAAGGGGTGATGTTCCACTCCGATCAGGGGTGCCAGTACACCAGTGTCGCCTTCCAGCAACAGCTGTGGCGTTACCGGATTAAGCAAAGCATGAGCCGGCGCGGCAACTGCTGGGATAACGCGCCAATGGAGCGCTTCTTTAGGAGCCTGAAATCGGAGTGGATACCTTCACAAGGATACCCCTCATCCGGGCAGGCCATTGCGGACGTACTGGTCTACGTCAATCAGTACTACAACCACGTCCGCCCTCACAGCACGAACCAGTACCAAACACCCGGGGCAAGGGAAAAAGCGGCCGCGTGACCAGAACCTAAGAAACTGTCCAAGATCACTTGACCACTTCACCCTGCCCGCGAAAGGGAGCGAAGCTCCCGGCAGGATCCCAGAGGCCTTTCTAACGGCAGCACAAAACAGCGTCTCTGGTATCCCGCCGGGTGGCTATAAGCCACCCTTTCGCGGGCGGGGCCCGCTCCCACAAGGGCTCACTCCCCCAGGCCTGCTCCCCCGCGAGTCACAGGTCGTCTTTCTTCACCCATTGTTTGGCCTGCGGGGGCTGGTAGGCGGTCATGCGGTCGAGCAGGGCGGCGGGCTGTGATTCCACGATCAGCATGCCCCGGTGGTGCGGGCGCAGGAATTGTTCTTCGGTGGCGTGGTCCAGGAAGGTGCCCAGGCCGTCGTAGTAGCTGGCCACGTTGAGCAGCGCGCAGGGTTTGTGGTGCCAGCCCAGCTGCGCCCAGGTCCAGATCTCGAACAGCTCCTCCAGGGTGCCGACGCCGCCGGGCATGGCGACGAAGCCGTCCGCCAGCTCGGCCATGCGCGTCTTGCGTTCGTGCATGGAGCCGGTCACGTGCAGCTCGGTGAGGCCCGGGTGGGCCAGTTCTTTCTCCTGCAGCGCTTGCGGGATCACGCCGGTAACCCGGCCGCCCTCGGCCAGCACCGCGTCCGCCACCGCGCCCATGACGCCCACACTGGCGCCGCCGTAGACCAGCCCCAGGTCCCGCGCCACCAGCTCACGGGCGAACGCCCGCGCCGCCGCCACATAGTCGTCCCGCCGACCGGGGCTGGACCCGCAATACACGCACAGATTCCGCATCGGTTGTTTCTCCTCGCTGGATTAAGGTCTCTACGAAGCCCGCTTTATACCAGAGACTTATTATTCCACGCAGGCACCGGCCTGCCCGTGATCACGGATCTGCGCCATCACGCTCTTGGCGCGCAGGGTCATGAAGGTGCGGATGTCCACGCCGCCGTCGCGCAGCCGCTGGGCGGTCCAGGTGTTGCAGGTGCGCCCGAACCAGAAATGGCCCCGGGCGGGAAAGAAACGGCTGTCGCCGTACAGGCCCGGGTCCGCCGCCAGGGGCCGGCCGTCGGCGTCCAGTTTGAAATCCCCGGCCAAGGCGGCCTGCAACCGTTCCAGGCCCTCGGCGGACAGGCACAGTGCCTGCACGTCGCTGTTCGGCAGGTCCGCCGGGTGTTTGTCCAGCCCGACCACGTGCAGCACCGTGTCGGTGGGCCAGAACAGCGCCTTGCCCAGCAGCCAGAGGTTGTCCGTGCGGCGATAGAAGTCGTTGTCACCCCAGCCGATTTCGTACCACACCGGGTCACTGAACCGCTCGTCCAGGAACGCCAGCGGCGGCGCCAGCCGATCCGCCGGCAGCACAATGCCGGTGTGCCAGCGGTGGCGCACCACCAGCACCGTGGCGGTCTCGTCGCCGGCGCGCGCGTCCTCCGGCGCCAGTGTGATCAGCAACGCTGTTACCAGGGTGGCCATCAATGTTTTCATGGGGCGATGTTAGCGAGACGCCGGGTGGTTGTAACCCGGCGCGCGCCGGCTACCAAGGATGGGAGTGGTTATGCGGAGCGGACAAACGGTGCCCGGCATCGGCTTGGTGCTGGTGGCATTGGCGGCGCTGTGTTGGGGCGTCTCAGGCGGCATCGCCGGGATACTGATCGAGCAGGGCTGGGACGCCTCGGTGGTGTCGTTTTACAGAGCGGCGGTCGGGCTGGTGCTGGTGGGTGTTTACCTCGCCATTCGCCCCGGCGGCAGCGGTATCCGGCATCCCCGCCTGTGGCTGTGGGCGGTCCTGGCCGGCCTGGGGGTGGCGGGCAACTTCAGCTTCTACTTTCTCAGTATCGCCGAAGGCGGCGTCGCGGTGGCGGCCACGCTGATGTACTCGGCGCCGGTGTTCGTCTACCTGGTGGCGTTCGGCTTCAAGCTGGAGCGGCCCACGCCGGCCAAAGGGCTGGCCATCGCCCTGGTGATGCTCGGCATCGTGCTGCTCACCCGGCTGTACAACGTGGATGTCGGCAAGGTGACGGCGGCGGGTATCGGCTTCGGGCTGCTGGCGGGGGTGTCCTACAGCGTTTTTATCTACGGCTTCAAATACGCCGCCGGCCACGGCAGCCCGCAGGCGGTGCTTACCATCGCGTTGGCCTGTGCCGGCGTGATTCTGCTCGGGGCGAGCGACACGACGCAGGTGGTGGCCGTGTTGAACGCCCCGCAGTGGTGGCTGTTCGCGCTGCTCGGGGTGCTCGGCGCCGGGCTGTCGTTCGCGTTTTATGTGGTGGGCCTGAAGCGCACCGCGCCCACCCTGGCGGCGATCGTCGCCATGGTCGAGCCGGTCACCGCGTCGTTGTTCGGCGTTCTGGTGCTGGGGGAAACCCTGGCCGCGCTGCAGATCCTGGGTCTGGTCCTGATTCTGGTGACGGTCACCGGGCTGAGCCTGTACTCGAACCTGGGCCGTTGAGGCGCGGGCCGTCCGACCTGGCTCAGCGGCGGCGGGCCTTCATGGCCCAGCCGACAATCACCACCGGGGCCGCCAGGCCCACCCAGGACACCCAGTCGAACACGCCGTTGCCGAGCAGGGCGGCCAGCAGGCCGACCAGGCTCAACAGCGCGATCAGTGTAGGTGTGGCGAAGATCTGCCAGGGGGTCTTGCGGGCTTGGATCCGTTGCGAGTCCATCAGGGCTTGCCTCCGGCGGGCTGTACCGGCACGGCGGCGCCGTTCCGTGCGCGGGCGCCGGCCGGGCTGGCGCGGCGGCGCGCCACCCACAGGTAGAGGCCGGTGATCAGCACCACGATGGTGATCACATCCAGCACCGCCCAGAGAATTTTCAGCGGCAGGCCGCCGTAGTCGCCGAAGTGCAGCGGGCCGGACAGTGACAGGGTTTTGTTGTACCAGGGCATTTCGCGCATGTCGGCGAATTCACCGCTGCGGGCGTCCACCAGAGCCGGGGTGATGATGTGTTCGGTCAGCGAGGTGTTGCCGTGCAGGAAGATCGCGAAGTGGTGGTCGGTGGACCAGCCGCCGCCGGGGAAGGCGACGAACTGCAGCGTCATGTCCGGCGCCGCCTCTTCGGCCTGGGCCACGGCGCGGTCCAGCGACGCCATTTCATCCGGGGTGGGCACGGCGGCGTCTTTGTAGCCCTCGGTGAGGTCGGCCAGGGCCTGGGTGCGCCAGGTGTCCACGATCGGGGTGGAGAGCGTGTTGATCACGCCGGTGAGCCCCACCACGGTGAGCCAGGCCACGGTGACCACGCCCAGCAGATTGTGATAATCGAGCCATTTGATGCGTTTGGAGCGTTCGGTGCGCAGGGTGCCGAAATCCAGCTTGCGCATGAACGGCGCGTACAGCACCACGCCGGACACGATGGCGATAAACAGCAAAAAGCCCATCGCCCCCAGGAACAGCATGCCGGGCAGGCCCAGGAACATGTCCGTGTGCAGCTTCAGGATGAAGTCCATCACGCCGCCTTCGTGGTGGCCGGGGACCAGCTCGCCGCTGGTGCGGTCGAAGGAGGCGAAATGCATCTCGCCGTCGGAGGCGTCCGGCGTCGGCCCGCTGGTGACGTTCACCACCGGCCGGTCGGTGTCGAAGCTCATGAACAGCGGCACGTGATCGGGCCGGTTCTCCAGCGCCGCGTCCAGCATGCGGTCCAGCGACAGCAGCGGGCCGTCCGGATTGGCCGGTTGCCAGGTGCTGTCGTCCAATGCCGCGTCGATCTCGTCGTGGAAGATCAGCGGCAGGCCGGTCAGGCACAGCATCAGTATGAAGGCCGTGCAGATCAGGCTGGTCCATTTGTGTACCGCCGACCAGGCGCGGATGGTGCTCTGTTGCATGTTTGACTGCCTGAGCGCCCCGGTTTGATACCGGGGCGCCTGAGTTGTCGTTTAAAAGTCCAGGGTGGCGGACACCAGCACGGTGCGCGGTGCGCCGATGGTCAGGTAGCCGGCGCCCGGGAAGCCGCCGGCGGAGGCCCAGTAGTCTTCGCCGGTGACGTTCTCCACCCGGCCGCGCAGGGTCAGGAACTTGCTGTCGCCGAGGGCGATCAGGTAGCGCGCGCCCAGGTCCAGACGGGTCCAGCTGTCCACCTTCTGCTCGTTGGCTTCGTCCGCGTACTGCGAGCTGGTGTAGATCACGCGGCCGTCCACGGCCAGGTCCGGCAGCTGCGGTACCCGGTATTCCAGGTTCAGGTTGGCCTGGGTGTCCGGCGAGCCGATGGCGTCGTTGCCGTCCACGTCCGCGTCCAGGAAGCTGACACCGCCCAGCACCGTCAGGTTCCGGGTGGCGTTGCCGTAGGCCATCAGCTCCACGCCGGTGTTTTCCTGGTCGTCGATTACTTCATAAACGTTGGCGGCGTTGAGGCCGGCGATCGGCTTCTCGCTGCGATACACCGACACACTGCCGCCCAAGCCGCCGCCATCATACTTCATGCCGACCTCGGCTTGTTCGGTGGTGTAGGGATCCAGCCTCTCGTTGGGGTTCACGGCACCATTGCCAAGGCCGGCGCTGTCGCCTTTTTGCAGGCCTTCAATGTAGTTCGCGTAGGCGGACAGTGAGGGCGTGAGCTTGTACAGAACCCCTACGGTCGGCGTGATCTCGTCTTCGTCGTAGCTGGTGTCTGCATTGCGCACGCCAGTGTCGTAGTCGTAATCGTCGGTTTTCAGCTTCTGGTAACGCGCGCCGAGAGTGACCAGCAGACGCTCATCAAACATGGAAAGTTGGTCGGCCACCGCCAGGCTTTGGAAGCGGGTTCGCGCCGTCAGTTCGGGGTTATCAAGATCGCCGCCGAAGAATGTATTTGCCGGGCGGGGCACTGTTACCGGGTCATAGATATTGCCAGCCACCCCGCCGAACGAAAGCCCATAGGCATTGTCGGATTCGAGCTCATAGGTGGAGCCGGAAACGCTGACCTTATGGCCAATGTTGCCGGTGTCGAAGGCGAAGCGAACACCGGTCTCGCCGGTGATCACAGTGTCTTCCCGTGCGGTATCAAAGCGGCCCGCGGTGTAGTCGCCTTCAGCATTGGCAACATCGGGATTTGCGAAACTTGAATTTTCCTCACCCCGGCGCGCGCCCACGGCGGCCCAGCCGGTTATGTTGTCCGCGAAGTCATACTCGGCGCGGAGTGTGCCGAAGACGTCGTTGGAGTCCGAATAGGTCCAGGGCTGGCCGATGGATTCATCCGCGTCGGGTGCATCGGTGATCGGCACGCCGGGAAGAAAGGTAATGTTAGGCTGGCCGCCGTCGATGCGGTGCTTCTGGAAGCCCAGATCGGCGGACACCCGGAAATCCTCTTCACGGAAGTCCATGCCGAGGTGGGCCATGGACAGCTCCGCTTCCTCGCCATCCACGGCGGTGTCGCCGTCGCGGCGGGCCACGTTCAGACGAATGCCGAAGCGGCCGTCGTCGGAGCGGTTGGCCATATCGGCGGCGGCGTAGCCCTGGCCGCCGCTCTGGGTGCCCAGGGTCACCTGGTTGAGTGCCCGGTTCGGCGCGCGCTTGGGCACGATGTTGACGGCGCCGCCCAGGCCACTGCCGCCCGGCGCCGCGCCCTTCAGGAAGGTGTTGGCGCCACGGAACACCTGCACCCGCTCGATGAACTCCGACGCCAGGTACTGGCGCGGCAGCAGGCCGTACAGGCCGTTATAGGTGATGTCGTCCGAATACACCGGCAGGCCGCGCACCAGGTACACCTGCTGGTAGTTGCCGAAGCCGCGCGCCACCCGCACCGCCGGGTCGTTGAGCAGAATCTCGCCGACGCTGGCGGCCTGCTGGTCTTCGATCAGCTGCTCGGTGTAGTTGGTGACGTTGTAGGGGGTCTCCATAACGTCCTGAGCGCCCAGGATGCCGATGCTGCCGCCTTCCGCCACCTGGCCGCCGGCGTAGGCCGGGCTCAGGCCGCCCTCGGAGGCATCGGCGCTGGATTGCACCTCCACCGGGGCCAGGGTGTTGCCGCCGCTGCCTTCGTCGTCGCTGGTTTGCGCGTAGGCGCTGGGAAAGGCGCCGCTGGCGAGAATGGCGAGGGAAAGCGCGGAAAGCCGGAAAGCAGGATGTCGCATGGTGAGCCCCGAATTCGAGTTATGGGTAGTTCCGGGGCGGAATTCTACCCAAAATGAGAATTGCTTGCATTCTCTTTCGGGGAGGGGAGAGAGGGCGCGGGAGCGGGCTACGCCCGCTCCCGCAAAGGCGCTTACACCTCGAAGGCGTCGTTGAGCTTCTTCGGCACGGCCACCAGCTTGAGCTGCGCGAACTGGGGCAGGCCGTTCTTGTAGGGCGGGTAGGATTCGCCGCCGATCAGCGGTTCCAGGTAGGCGCGGCCGGAGGGGGTGATGCCGAAGCCGTCCTTGCTGATGAACTTGCGCGGCATCTTCTTTTCCACGTTGGCCACTTTGCTGAGCGGCGCCTCGCCGATGGTCCAGGCGTACTTTTTTGTGTCCTTGCGGACAATCGTGGGCATCACCGCGTTTTTGCCGGCGACGGCGAATTCCACGGCGGCGCGGCCCACGGCGTAGGCCTGGTCCACGTCGGTCTTGGAGGCAATATGACGGGCCGCGCGCTGGAGGTAGTCGCTCACCGCCCAGTGGTATTTGTAGCCCAGCTCGCTCTTCACCATCTGCGCCAGCACCGGGGCCACGCCGCCGAGCTGCTTGTGGCCGAAGGCGTCGGTGGTGCCGGCGTCGGCCAGGAAGGTGCCGTCGGCGGTGCGCGCGCCTTCGGAAACCACGATCACGCAGTAACCCACTTTCTTGACGGTGTCGTCCACTTTCTTCAGGAACGCCTTCCGGTCAAAGGCGATTTCCGGGAACAGGATGATGTGCGGGGCGTCGTCCGGGTTGTCCTTGGCGAGGCCGGCGCTGGCGGCGATCCAGCCGGCGTGGCGGCCCATCACTTCCATCACGAACACCTTGGTGGAGGTGGCGCACATGCTGGCCACGTCCAGGGACGCTTCGCGGCAGCTCACGGCGGTGTATTTGGCCACCGAGCCGAAGCCCGGGCTGACGTCGGTGATCGGCAGGTCGTTGTCCACGGTCTTGGGCACGTGGATGGCCTGAATCGGGTAGCCCATTTTTTCCGACAGCTGGGAAATCTTCAGGCAGGTGTCGGCGGAGTCGCCGCCGCCGTTGTAGAAGAAGTAGCCGATGTTGTGGGCCTTGAACACNTCGATCAGCCGCTCGTANTCGCGGCGTGANCTTTCCAGGTCCTTGAGCTTGTAGCGGCAGGAGCCGAAGGCGCCGCCGGGGGTGTGCTTGAGCGCTTCGATGGCGCTTTTGCTTTCTTTGCCGGTGTCGATCAGGTCTTCGGTGAGGGCGCCGATGATGCCGTTGCGGCCGGCGTAGACCTTGCCGATGGTCTGCTTGTTCTCCCGGGCGGCTTCGATCACCCCGGCGGCGGATGCGTTGATCACGGCGGTGACACCACCGGACTGAGCGTAGAAAGCGTTTTTGCGCGCCATTGCGGACCTCCTGCTTGAATTGGCGCGCATTTTAGCCTGCCTGGGGCGTCACTAACAGGCTGCCAGGGCATGGTGTCGAGCGCGGCGCTCTGGAACAATACGCGCCGGGAGGAACCATGAACGCTTTATTGAACGTATTCGCCCGCCTGTGCGTATTCCGTCGCGGGCCGGAAGACATGCCCTACGCGCCGCCCCTGGTGGGGATTCTGCTGGCGCTGTGGATGGTGATCCAGTTGCTCAGCGCCGCGCTCCAGGACGGGCTGTCGGTGGCGCAGATGGTGGGCGTGCAGCTGTTGGCCATGGGGCTGTTGCTGGGATCCAGCGCCCTGGTCCTGGCGTTCAAAAACCTGCTGGGCCGCTGGACGCAGACCGCCATCGCGCTGATCGGCGTGGACATCGCGCTGTCGCTGCTGGCCCTGCCGATGCTGCTGATCGGCCACGCCGCCGGCGGCACGCCGTCGATACTGGAGGGCGTCTATCTGCTGCTGGTGAGCTGGCAGCTGGCGGTGCAGGCGTTTATTTTCCACCGCGCCTTCGCCATCGGTCCGTTGCTGGGCCTGGCGATGGCGTTCGGTCTGTTGATTCTCACCTTTATGCTGGTGGGCGCCCTGATGCCGGAAGTGCTGCAGGCCAGCCAGGCGGCGTAACGGCTCAGGTGCGGGTCAGGCAGCGCAGCGCCATGGCCGCCGCGGCGGTGCGGTTTTCCACCCCCAGTTTGCGGAACACCTGCTCCAGGTGCTTGTTCACGGTGCGCGGGCTCAGCGACAGGATCTGGCCGATCTCCCGGTTGGTCTTGCCCTGGGCGATCCACAGCAGCACCTGGGATTCCCGCCGGGTGAGCCGTAGCTGCTGGCGCAGCAGTTCGCTTTCCTCCTCGCCGTCGCGCTGCAGCAGCCGGAACAGCGGCTCCCCGGAGCCGGTGTCGCCCAGGTAGCGCAGGCGCAGCTCGCCGTGGTCGCTGTCCAGGGCGGACTGGTCGCCGGGTTCCGGGCGGCGCTCCAGCCAGCGGCGGATGTGTGCCGCCAGTTGGGCGAGGCGCTCGTCGCGCTGGCCGCCGGCCTCCGCGAGCAGGTGTTCCGCCCGGGGCGTGGCCCAGCGCCAGTGGCCCTGGCGGTCGGTGGAGAACGACGCCTGGCCGAGCCGGTCCAGGGCGGTGTGGGCGCCCTGGGTCATGCGCGCGTTATGCAGGTGCACGCGGATCCGCGCGATCAGCTCGTCCGGGCGCACCGGCTTGGTGACGTAGTCCACGCCGCCGGCTTCCAGGCCGCGCACCACATCCTCCGCGTCGGTGAGGCCGGTCATGAAGATCACCGGCACCGCCGCCAGTTCCGGGTGCCGTTTCAGGCGGCGGCAGGTTTCGAAGCCGTCCATGTTGGGCATCACGGCGTCCATCAGGACCAGGTCGGGTACCATTTTTTCCGCGATGCCGAGGGCTTGTTCGCCTTCCAGGGCGACCAGGGCGGTGAGCCCGGCCTGGTCCAGTGCGTGGTGGATCATGCCCAGGGAATCCGGAGAGTCGTCCACCACCAGAATCACGTCCTTACGGACCGAAGGGGTCATGGGGTCTGCTCCAGCAATTTGATCAGGGCCTGGAAATCGAAGCGTTCCAGGGGCGCTTGCAGGGTGCCGACCAGGGAAGGCGGCAGCCGCCGGTCCTGCTCGGCGCGCTGCAGGGCGTCGCGGAGGCCGGCCAGGTGGCCGATCTCCGCCAGGGCCAGCAGTTCATCGCGCAGGCCTTCGTCCAGGCGGATCTGGGACACCGGAATGCGCCGCGTCTCGCGCAGGTCGCCGTCCAGATGATGGCGCCAGGTCAGGTCCAGGTGGCGCGCTAGGGTGTCCAGCAGGCCGCCCAGTTTGAACGGTTTGATCAGGTAGTCATCGTGCAGGCCGGCGGGGGCGTCGGTCTGGCTCTCGCGGGCGTTGGCGGACAGCATCACCAGGCTGCCCCGGTAGCCGTTGGCGCGCAGCGCGGCGGCGGTTTGCCAGCCGTCCAGGCCGGGCATGGCGATGTCCAGCAGGATCAGGTCCGGGTTGCTTTGCCGGGCCATGTCCAGGCCGGTCTGGCCGTCCGGCGCTTCGGTGACCTGGAACCCCAGCGGCGTCAGCAGGTCGCTGACCAGGCCCCGGTGGGAGGGGTCGTCGTCCACCACCAGCAGGGATTTGGGCGGCCCCTGGTAGCCCACCACCGGGCGCTGGCTGTCCCGGTCCGCGTCCGCGTGGGCGACGCTGGACAGCATCACCCAGAGCCGGAATTCGCTGCCCTGGCCCGGCGTGCTGCTGACCTGCAGATCGCCGCCCATGATATCCACCAGCAGCTTGGTGATGGTGAGCCCCAGGCCGGTGCCGTGCACCGCCGGCATGCCCGGTTTGCGGACCCGCTCGAAGGGGCGGAAGATGCGCTGCTGGTCTTCCTCGGCGATGCCCACGCCAGTGTCGCGGATGGTGAACTCGGCGACCTGGTTGCGGTAGCGGATATGCAGCACCACCCGGCCCTGGCTGGTGAATTTGATGGCGTTGGACAACAGGTTGATCAGCACCTGGCGCAGGCGCTTCTCATCGGTGGTCACCCATTCGGGGATGCGCCCCTGGCTGTGGAACTCAAAGCCGATGCCTTTTTCTTCCGCCTGCAACTGGAACATGGTGACCAGCTCGTCGATCAGTGAACGCACCCTGACCCGGTTGCGGTACAGCTCCAGGCGGCCGGCTTCGATCTTGGAGATTTCCAGCAGCCCTTCGATCAGATCGGAAAGATGGCCGGTGCTGCGGCGGATGGCCGCCACCGCGCCGCGCCGGTTTTCCGGTATCGAAGGGTCGTTCTCAAGCAGCTGGGCGTAGCCGAAGGCGGCGTTGAGCGGCGAGCGCAGCTCATGGCTGAGCCCGGTGAGGTAGCGGCTCTTGGCCTGGTTGGCGGCCTCCGCCAGTTCCTTGGCTTTCTGCAGTTTGCGGTCGGTCTTTTCGTGGGCTTTGATTTCCGCCATCAGCATGCGGGTCTGGCGGTGGGATTCTTCCTGGGCCACCACGCGGCTTTCGTGGGCCAGCACGAACAGCCAGGCCACCACGCCGCTGATAATGATCAGGATCGCGAACACCTTGGCCAGGGTGGTGGCCATCAGGTCGCGCACCTGCGGATCGGTGATCGCCACCTGGGTGTAGACCAGCGTCAGCAGCCCGGCCATCACCAGCGTGACCAGGGTCAGCAGCCCGACGAAATGCCCCAGGCGCGAGCGCAACTGAACCAGGATGGGGCGGGGCAGAATGCCGCCGAGCCAGTCCATCAGCTGTTCCTGAAAGCGGGCGTGGTGCTTGCAGGCGTCGTTGCAGCGCGCGTCCAGGGAGCAGCACAAAGAACAGATCGGGCCGTTGTAGGCCGGGCAGAACGCCATGTCCTCATCGTCGAAGCGATGCTCGCAGATGCAGCAGGGGCGGCCGCGGGTGGCGGTGGCCGGCTCCGGGGTGCGGGCGATGTAGTAGCGGCCGTCGGTGAGCAGCGCGATCAGCGGCGACGCCACGAACGCGGTGAGCAGCGCCAGGAAGGAGGCCAGCGCCTCGGCGTCGCCGCCCCAGAACCCGCTGCGCGCCACCAGCCCCACCAGGGTCGCCATCACCATGGCGCCGAAGCCCACCGGGTTGATGTCGTACAGATAGGCCCGTTTGAATTCGATGCCCTTGGGGCTCAGCCCCAGCGGCTTGTTGATCACCAGGTCGGCGACCAGGGCGCCGATCCACGCCACCGCCACCATGGCGTAGCTGCCGAGGATGGATTCGAACGCCCGGTAGATGCCGATCTCCATCAACACCAGGGCGATCATCACGTTGAATACCAGCCACACCACCCGGCCCGGGTGGCTGTGGGTGAGCCGGGAAAAGAAGTTGGACCAGGCGATGGAGCCGGCGTAGGCGTTGGTCACGTTGATCTTCAGCTGCGACAACACCACGAAAATACCCGCCAGCGCCATGAGCGTGGCCGGGTGCGCGGTGATATGGCTGAACGCCACCAGATACATGTGCATGGGTTCCTGGGCCTGGCTGTGCGGCAGGCCATGGGAGAACGCGAGCACCGCCAGGAAGGAACCGGCCAGCGCCTTGAGCCCGCCGACGATGATCCAGCCCGGGCCGCCGGCCAGCATCGCCAGCCACCAGCGCCGCCGCTGTTTGCGCTCCGGTCCCGGCTCCGGCATGAAGCGCAGGAAGTCGACCTGCTCGCCGATCTGCGCCACCAGGGAAAACATCACCGTGGCGGCGGCGCCGAACAGCACCAGATTGAAGGCGCCGTCGCCGCCCATGGCGCCGTCGAAGCCCTGCCAGCGGCTCAGTGATTCGGGGTCCTGGAACAGGATGAACACGAACGGCGCCAGCTGCAGCACCACCCAGACCGGCTGGGTCCAGAGCTGGAAGCGGCTGATGTAGGTGATGCCGTGGGTCACCAGCGGTATCGCCACCAGCGAACTGACCACATAGCCGAGCGTCAGCGGGAGGCCGAACAGCACCTCCAGGGCCATGGCCATGATCGCCGCTTCCAGGGCGAAAAAGATAAAGGTGAAGGAGGCGTAGATCAGCGAGGTGAGGGTGGAGCCCAGATAACCAAAGCCGGCCCCACGGGTGAGCAGATCGATATCAACGCCGTAGCGTGCCGCGTAGTAACTCACCGGCAGGCCGAGCAGGAAAATCACCGCGCTGACCACGGCGATCGCCGCCACCGCGTTGGTGAAGCCGTAGTTGAGCGTGATGGCGCCGCCGATGGCCTCCAGGGCGAGAAAGGAAATGGCTCCCAGGGCGGTGTTCGCCACCCGCCCCGCCGACCAGCGGCGCGCCGCCTTGCCGGTGAAGCGCAGGGCGAAGTCTTCCAGGGTCTGGTTGGCGACCCACTTATTGTAGTTGCGCCGCACCCGGAAGATGCGTTGTTCGATGGCCATGCCTGATCGTCCGCAATACCCGAAAGCCGGGCCAAGAAGAAAGCACGATTCGTGCCGTACCCCCGAAGCGTGGATACCCCAAGGGCGCAGCCTAAGGCCGGCGCCGGCAGCGCGGAATGCGTCAAATGACGTAGGGCTATGGCGTATTCGCCGAATGGGAGCGGGCCGGTGGCCTTCCCATACTCGTTAGCGAGGGTCGACGGAGCCATCGGGCTCCCGGGGATCCATGAATTTCGCTAACGAGGGGTTAACCATGAAGACACCGAAGCATTCCTTGCCGTCGCGTCCGCGCCGCCGCCTGCTGGCCGGGCTGCTGGCGTTGCCGGCGATACTGGCGTTAAGCACGCCGTCGTTCGCCGCGCCGCCCACGTCCGAGGTCAACACCTCCGGCCTGGCGGTCACCGAAGACACCGTCAAGGTGGGCATTCTGCATTCCATCACCGGCACCATGGCGATCAGTGAGATCGGTTCGGTGCAGGCGGAGAAGCTGGCCATCGAGCAGATCAACGCCCAGGGCGGCGTGCTCGGCCGGCAGATCGAATACGTTCAGGAGGATGGCGCCAGCGACTGGCCCACCTTCGCCGAAAAAGCGCGCAAGCTGCTGCGCCAGGACGACGTGGCGGCGATCTTCGGTTGCTGGACCTCCGCGTCACGCAAGGCGGTGCTGCCGGTGATCGAACAGTTCAACGGCATGCTCTATTACCCCACCTTCTATGAAGGTCTGGAGCAGTCCCCCAATGTGATCTACACCGGCCAGGAAGCTACCCAGCAGATTCTTGCCGGCATCGACTGGGCGGTGAAAGAGAAGGGCGCCAAAACCTTCTACCTGCTCGGTTCCGACTATATCTGGCCGCGTACCTCCAACAAGATCGCGCGCATCCACATCGAGAAGAAGGGCCTGAAAGTGGTGGGCGAGGAGTACTACCCGCTCGGCCACACCCAGTTCAACTCGGTGATCAACAAAATCAAGCTGCGTAAGCCGGATGTGATCTTCGCGTCCGTGGTGGGCGGTTCCAACGTGGCCTTCTACAAGCAAATGAAGGCCGCCGGTGTCGATCTCACCGAGGAATCCCCGCTGCTGCTGACGATCTCCGTGACCGAGGATGAAATTCGCGGTATCGGCGGCGAGAACGTGGAAGGCGTGTACGCCTCCATGAAGTATTTCCAGAGCCTGGACAACCCCAACAACAAGGAATTCGTGGCCGCGTTCAAGGAACGCTGGGGCGACGACATGGTGATCGGCGATGTCACCCAGGCCGCCTATCTGGGCCCGTGGCTGTGGAAAGCGGCGGTGGAGAAAGCCGGCTCGTTCGATGTCGACAAGATTCGCGAAGCGTCTCCCGGTATTGAGTTCAAGAAAGCGCCGGAAGGCTATGTGCGCATCCATGAAAACCATCACCTGTGGTCCAAGACCCGCATCGGCGTGGCGCAGACCAACGGCCAGTACAAGGTGGTCCACGAAACCAAGGACCTGATGGAGCCGGACCCCTTCCCTGAAGGTTACAAGTAACCGTCCGTACCCGGCGCCCCCGGTGGGCGTCGGGATTTTTTAACCGCAGGGGAGCATTGCCATGTTTGCTGATTATTCCTCAACGGAATTGATGTCCATCTTTGCCATGCAGGGGTTCGCCGGTTTGTCCCTGTTTTCCGTGTTCGTTCTCATGGCAATGGGCCTGGCGATTATTTTCGGCCAGATGGGCGTGATCAACATGGCCCACGGGGAATTCATGATCCTGGGGGCCTATACCACCTACCTGACATCTCAGTTTTTTCAGAATTTCATGCCGGAGTTATTCGCCGGTTCGTTCTTCGTCGCCATGGTGCTGGCGTTCCTGGTATCCGGCGCGCTTGGCGCCTTTGTCGAATGGGCCATGGTCCGGCATCTCTACCGGCGGCCGCTGGATACGCTGCTCGCCACCTGGGGGCTGAGCCTGATTCTTCAGCAGGCCTACCGGTCGATCTTCGGCGCCCGGGAAGTGGGCGTGGATCTGCCGGATTGGATGATGGGCGCCTTCCAGGTCACCGACCTGGTGGAAATTCCCATCAACGGCCTGTTCGTGATGGTGATCGCCCTGTCCATTGCGCTGGCGGTGTATCTGCTTATGTACCGCTCCGGCTGGGGCAAGAAAGTGCGCGCGGTGGTGCAGAACCGGCCCATGGCGGAAGCGGTGGGCATCAACACCGCCGGCGTCGACCGCGCCACCTTCGCGCTGGGTTGCGGCATCGCCGGCGTCGCCGGCAGTGCCTTCACCATGATCGGGTCCACCGGCCCGTCGTCCGGCCAGGCCTACATCGTCGATACCTTCCTGGTGGTGGTGTTCGGCGGCGCGCAAAGCCTGGTCGGCACCATTGTTTCCGCCTTCGGCATCTCCCAGGCCCAATCCACCATGGAGTTCTTCCTGAGCGGTTCCATGGCCAAGGTACTCACCCTGCTGGTGGTGGTGGGCATTCTCATGTTGCGTCCGGAAGGCCTGATGGCCTTGAAGGTCCGTCGCTAGGAGTCCGTGATGAAAACCAACTCTCCCCTTCAATGGCTGACGTCCCGGGAAGGCGTGTACTACCTGCTGCTGGCCTTGCTGCTGCTGGTGGTGCTGCCGCTGTCCCTGGATGCGTTCCGGCTCAACATGGTGGGCAAGTATCTGACCTACGCCTTCGCCGCCATCGGCCTGGTGATGTGCTGGGGCAAGGCGGGCATTCTCAGCCTCGGTCAGGGCGTGTTCTTCGGCCTGGGCGGCTACTGCATGGCCATGTTTCTGAAACTGGAGGCGTCCACGCCGGAGGCCACCAAGAACCAGTCCACGCCGGGCATTCCGGATTTCATGGACTGGAACCAGATCACCGAACTGCCGGGCTTCTGGCAGCCGTTCCACAGCTTCTCGTTCACCCTGATCGCGGTGATCGCGGTACCGGTGTTGCTGGCCTTTATCGTCGGCGTCGCGATGTTCAAGCGCCGGGTGAGCGGCGTCTACTTCGCGATCATCACCCAGGCGATTGCCGCCATCCTCACCATTCTGATCATCGGCCAGCAGGGGCTCACCGGCGGCGTCAACGGCATCACCGACCTGCAAACCCTGATGGGCTGGAATATCCGCACCGACATGGCCAAGACCACGCTCTACTTCGTCTGCGTCGGGCTGTTGTTCCTCAGCCTGCTGGTTGCGCGCCATGTGCAGAACGCCAAGCTGGGGCGGATTCTGGTGGCGATGCGCGACCAGGAAAACCGGGTGCGCTTCTCCGGTTACGACGTGGCCTCGTTCAAGGTGTTCGTGTTCTGCCTGGCGGCGGGCCTGGCGGGCATCGGCGGGGCGCTTTTCACCCTGCAGGTGGGCTTCATGTCGCCGTCGTTCGTGGGCATCGTGCCGTCCATCGAGATGGTGGTGTTCTGCGCGCTGGGCGGCCGTTACTCCCTGCTTGGCGGTGTCTACGGCGCCTTGCTGGTGAACGCGGCCAAGAGCGGCTTCTCCGAATCCTTCCCGGAACTCTGGCCCTACGCCATGGGGGCGCTGTTTATCGGTGTGGTGCTGGCCTTCCCCAACGGTCTGGCCGGCCTCTATGAGCGCTACATCATGCCGCTGGAAAAACGCCTGCCGGTGATCGGCAAGTACCTGGACAAGGACAAGCCCGCACCGCAGGCGCCGCCGGTGGTGTCCGATCAACTCAGCGCGGAGAAACCCTGATGAATGCACAAAAGGAAAACTTCCTGCTCGCCGTGGAAGGTCTGACGGTGTCGTTCGACGGCTTCAAGGCGGTGGACGACCTGTCCTTCTATCTCGACCCCAAGGAGATCCGCGTGATCATCGGCCCCAACGGGGCCGGCAAAACCACGGTGCTCGACCTGATCTGCGGCAAAACCCGCGCCACCGCGGGCTCGATACGCTTCGGCGGCAAGGAGCTCACCAAGATGAAGGAGCACCAGATCGTGCACGCCGGGGTGGGCCGCAAGTTCCAGAACCCTTCGGTGTTCGAGGACCTGACCGTGTTCGAGAACCTGGAGGTCTCCTACCCGCAGGGCCACACGGTGATGGGGGCGCTGGCGTTCAAACGGGACGCGGCGGTGGTCGAAGCGGTGGAAAGCATCGCTGAAACCATCTTCCTGAGCGACCAGCTCAACGAGCCCGCCGGGCTGCTCAGCCACGGCCAGAAGCAGTGGCTGGAAATCGGCATGTTGCTGATTCAGAAGCCGGACCTGCTGATGCTCGATGAGCCGGTGGCGGGCATGTCGGTGGCGGAACGCAAGAAGACCGCCGAGCTGCTGCGTGTGATCACCCGCGATCATACGGTGCTGGTGATCGAGCACGACATGCAGTTCGTCGGCGACATCGCCGACCGGGTCACCGTCATGCACCAGGGCAAGGTGCTCTCCGAAGGGTCCATCGAACACGTCAAGCAGGACCCGAAAGTCATCGAAGTCTACCTGGGGCACTGATCATGCTGAAAGTATCGAATCACTCCGTGGCCTACGGCCAGAGCACCATCATCCGCGATCTGAATCTGGACGTGAACGACAACGAGATCGTCGCGGTGGTGGGGCGCAACGGCATGGGCAAGACCACGCTGATGAAATCCCTGATCGGCATGACCCCCAGCCGTGCCGGCAGCCTGTCCCTGAACCACACCGACCTCAGCGCCATGAAAAGCTTTCAGCGGGTGCGCGCCGGGCTCGGTTTCGTGCCCCAGGGGCGAATGATTTTCCCCGCCCTCACGGTGCGCGAAAACATCGAGACCGGCCTGGCGGCGGTGGGCGAAAAGAAGGTGCCACGCGATCTCTATGAATTGTTTCCGGTGCTGGAAGAAATGCAGCACCGGCGCGGCGGCAACCTGTCCGGCGGTCAGCAGCAGCAACTGGCGATCGCACGGGCACTGGCCACGCGCCCCAAGGTGCTGCTGCTGGACGAGCCCACCGAAGGCATCCAGCCCTCCATCATCCAGGAGATGGCGCGCACCCTGAAACGTATCCGCGACGAGCGCGGCCTGTCCATCGTGGTGTCCGAGCAGGTGCTCAGCTTCGTGATGGAGATCGCCGACCGGATTCTGGTGATCGAGAAAGGCGACATCGTTCACCAGGAAGACAAAGAGGACGCCGACCAGAACAAGATCGCCAGCTATCTGGCGGTCTGAATCCGCTCAACGAAAGCGAGGAGCCAAGTTATGCGACACGGTGATATTTCCAGCAGCAGCGATACCGTCGGGGTGGCGGTGGTCAACTATAAGATGCCGCGCCTGCACAGCCGCGCCGAGGTGCTCGATAACGCCCGCGCCATCGCCGAGATGATCAAGGGCATGAAGGTGGGCCTGCCGGGCATGGACCTGGTGGTGTTCCCGGAGTACAGCACCATGGGCATCATGTACGACCCGGATGAAATGATGGACACCGCCGCCACCGTGCCCGGTGACGAGACCGCCNTTTTCTCCGCCGCCTGCCGGGAAGCGAAAACCTGGGGCGTATTCTCCCTCACCGGCGAACGCCACGAGGAACACCCGCACAAATCCCCCTACAACACTCTGATTCTGATCAACGACCAGGGCGAAGTGGTGCAGAAGTACCGCAAGTGCATTCCCTGGTGCCCNATTGAAGGCTGGTACCCCGGNGACACCACCTATGTNACCGAAGGNCCCAAGGGCATGAAGCTCAGCCTGATNATCTGCGATGACGGCAACTACCCGGAGATCTGGCGCGACTGCGCNATGAAGGGCGCCGAGCTGATCGTGCGCTGCCAGGGCTATATGTACCCGGCCAAGGAGCAGCAGGTGATGATGTCCAANAGCATGGCCTGGGCNAACAACTGCTATGTGGCGGTGGCCAACGCCGCCGGCTTCGACGGCGTCTACTCCTACTTCGGCCATTCCGCGATTATCGGNTTCGACGGNCGCACGCTNGGNGANTGCGGCGAAGAGGANATGGGNATTCAGTACGCCCAGCTCTCGATCAGNCAGATCCGCGACGCGCGCGCCAACGACCAGTCCCAGAACCATCTGTTCAAGCTGCTGCACCGGGGCTACACCGGCATCCACGATTCCGGCGACGGTGACAAGGGCATCGCGGACTGCCCGTTCGAGTTCTACCGCACCTGGGTCATGGACGCGCAGAAAGCCCGGGAAAACGTGGAAGCCATGACCCGCTCCACGGTGGGCGTGGCGGACTGTCCGGTGAAGGACCTGCCGGTGGACGGTAAAGAGAAGAATGCCTGAGGCCGCCATGCCCTTTATCAATGACCGCCTGCAGGAGAATCAGGAACGGCTGGCCCGGGAAGAACGGGCCAGCCGGCCGGAGCGGGCACCGCGTTTTGTGTTCGAGCCGGAGTCGGTGATGGCGCGCCTGCGTGCCCGTATTGTCGGTCAGGCGCCGGTGCTCGATGCCATGGAAGACATGCTGCGCGTGGTCAAGGCGGACATCGGCGATCCGCACCGGCCGCTGGCGGTGAATCTGTTCATGGGCCCCACCGGTGTCGGCAAAACCGAAACCGTGCGGCTGATCAGCGAAGCGATCCACGGCCGCGCGGACGGCTTCTGCCGCATCGATATGAACACCCTGGCCCAGGAGCACTACGCCGCCGCGCTCACGGGCGCGCCGCCGGGCTATGTGGGCAGCAAGGAAGGTCACACCTTGTTCGACGTGGATCTGATCCAGGGCAGCTTCAGCAAGCCGGGCATCGTGCTGTTCGACGAACTGGAAAAAGCCAGCACCGAAGTGATCCGCTCGCTGCTCAATGTGCTGGAAAGCGGCCGGCTGCTGTTGTCCGGCGGCACCCGCGGCATCGATTTCCGCAACACGCTGATTTTCATGACCAGCAATGTCGGCGCCCGCGAGGCCGGTGATTACCGGGCCCGTTTCCGGCAGGGCTGGCGGCACTGGATAGGGCTGTCGCCACGCCATGAGGACCGGGTTCTGGAGCGCGCCCTGCATCGTCGCTTCGACCCGGAGTTCATCAACCGCATCGACCGGGTGCTGCCGTTCCAGCGTCTCGACGCCGGCTGGCTGGATACCCTGCTGGATATCGAGCTGGGCAAACTCAACCAGCGCCTGGCCCGGCGCCGCGCCCGNCTGGAGCTGGACAANNGCGCGCGNCNGTTTCTCTGCCGCGNCCACGANGACCGCTTCGGCGCCCGNGACCTGGCCCGCCGCCTGCGNGCCGANCTGGAACCNGCNCTNGCCNGGGCNCTGCTGGANCGCCCCGCCGACGACACCTTNCTGGCGCTGCTCGANGGCGACCGGNTGAGNGTGGTGCCGGTGNANNGCTGAGCCGGGCAATACGTCATCTGACGTAGTCGCCGGGGCCTTTTCGCGAATGGTGAGCGGTGCGCCGATCACCGATATTGAAACCCACNGAATCACGCTTGCCCGAAAAACTGGAGGAACCGACACCATGGCTGAGACCATCATTAAAATCGATCTCGACACTTCNCCCTACGACAACGATATGGTGCACAACCGCTGGCATCCCGACATTCCCATGGCGGCGATGGTGAAGCCCGGCGACGACTTCATCGTTGAATGCCACGACTGGACCGGCGGCCAGATCCANAACGACGACAACGCCGAGGACGTGCGCGACGTGGACCTCACCCAGGTGCANTTCCTGTCCGGCCCGGTGGGCGTGGAAGGCGCCGAGCCCGGCGACCTGCTGGTGGTGGACATCCTCGACATCGGCACCTTCGAGGAAAGCCAGTGGGGCTTCAACGGCTTCTTCTCCAAGCAGAACGGCGGCGGCTTTCTCACCGAACATTTCCCGGAAGCGCAGAAAACCATCTGGGACTTCAACGGCATGTTCACCAAGTCCCGGCATATTCCCGGCGTCGAGTTCGCCGGCCTGATTCACCCGGGTCTGATCGGCTGCCTGCCGTCCAAGGACATGCTCAACGAGTGGAACACCCGCGAAAAAGAACTCTATGACACCGAGCCGGACCGCGTGCCCGGGCTGGTCAATCTGCCGTTCGCCGACACCGCCCATATGGGCAAGCTCAAGGGCAGCGAGAAAGCGGCGGCCGCCGCCGAAGGCGCGCGCACCGTGCCGCCCCGCGAGCACGGCGGCAACTGCGACATCAAGGACCTGTCGCGTGGTTCGCAGATCTACTTCCCGGTATATGTGAAAGACGCCGGCCTGTCCGTGGGCGATCTGCACTTCAGCCAGGGCGACGGCGAGATCACCTTCTGCGGCGCCATCGAAATGGCCGGCTGGATTCACATGCGCGTCAACCTGATCAAAGGCGGCATGGAGAAGTACGCGATCAAGAACCCGATCTTCAAACCCAGCAAGATCGCGCCCAAGTACGACGACTACCTGATCTTCGAAGGCATCTCCGTGGACGAACAGGGCAAGCAGCACTACCTGGACGTGCACATCGCTTACCGCCAGGCCTGCCTGAACGCCATCGAGTACCTGAAGAAGTTCGGCTATACCGGCGCCCAGGCCTATTCGCTGCTCGGCTGCGCGCCGGTGCAGGGCCACATCAGCGGGGTGGTGGACGTGCCCAACGCCTGCGCCACATTGTGGCTGCCCACCGACATCTTCGACTTTGATCTCAAGCCCGGTGTCGACGGCCCGCAACACAGCGTGGCCGGCAGCACCGACGTGCCGCTGGCGAAGGATAAATAGGGGAGGGCGCCACCATGCCGTTNTACGACTANAAATGCNCCGAGCACGGCCTGTTCCACGAGCTGGTGCCGGTGCNGGCGTCCGGNGAAACCTGCCCCTGCCCCANCTGCGGCGTGCTGTCCGCGCGGGTGATCCTGGTCGCCCCGGAGGTACTGGACATGGCCCCGGAACGGCGCTCGGCCTTCGAGCGCAACGAACGGGCCCGCCACGAACCCCGNCGCGGCAACCAGCACTCGGAAAAGGAGCAGGGCTGCTGCCACCACGAACGCCACAANCCCAANGTCTTCTACACCGCCGAAGGCAATAAGATGTTTCCGTCGGCGCGGCCCTGGATGATTAGCCACTGATTCAGTTAACAGTTAACAGTGAATAGTTAATAGCGACGCGGGCAACGCCCGTGGAGCCCGAAACGCAAGAGGCCGCGCCCAAACCCTGGGCGCGGCCTCTTTGCTCTCGGACCTGCGCATAGCCGGCCCGCGTCGCTGTTAACTATTCACTGTTAACCATTAACTAAAAAAGCACCATCCCGAGGCTTTCGGCGACGCAGGCGGGTTTGTCACTGCCTTCCAGTTCGATGGTGACTTCGTTGCAGAGCAGGTAGCGGCCTTCGCCCTTGGCGGCCACGGATTTCATCACGAAGCGTCCGCGCACACGGCCGCCGGCGGGGACCGGGGTCAGAAAGCGGCAGCTGTTGAGGCCGTAGTTAAGGCCGGCCTTGGCGCCTTCCACGGTGTAGATCTCGTCCTTGAACATGGGGATCAGNGACAGGGTCAGGTAGCCGTGNGCGATGGGGCCGCCCATGNGCGATTCCTTCTTGGCGCGTTCCACGTCCACGTGNATCCACTGGTGGTCGCCGGTGGCTTCGGCGAACTGGTTGATGCGCTCCTGGCTTACCGTCATCCATTCGGTGACGCCCAGTTCCTTGCCTTCCCAGCTTTTCAGCTCTTCGGGGCCGTTGATTGTCAGCATTGGTCTCTCCTCGAACGATTCAAAAAAGAGATAGCTTCAGGCTTCACGCGGCAGGCTTCAAGCTCAAAAACAGCGGCGCCGGAGGCCGGCCGGCTTGTGGCCTGAGGCCGATGTTGTATCCTGCGTTCAGAGTTTCTTCGAGGTCTTCCATGCACATCCATATTCTCGGCGTCTGCGGCACCTTCATGGGGTCGCTGGCGCAGCTGGTCCGGGCCCAGGGGCACCGGGTCACCGGCTCCGACCAGAACGTCTACCCGCCGATGAGCGATCAGCTCAGCGCCGCCGGCATCGAGCTGATCCAGGGCTATGACCCCGCTCAGCTGGAGCCGGCCCCGGACCTGGTGGTGATCGGCAACGCCCTGAGCCGGGGCAACCCGGCGGTGGAGCATGTGCTGGACCAGGGCATGCCCTATACCTCCGGCGCCCAGTTGCTCGCCGAGGTGGTGCTGCCCGGCCGCTGGGTGCTGGCGGTGGCGGGCACCCACGGCAAGACCACCACCGCCTCCATGCTGGCCTGGATTCTCGAGGACGCGGGCCTCGACCCGGGCTATCTGATCGGCGGCGTGCCCGGTAATTTCGGCGTTTCCGCGCGGCTTGGCGGCACGCCGTTTTTCGTGGTCGAAGCGGACGAGTACGACACCGCCTTTTTCGACAAGCGCAGCAAGTTCGTCCACTACCGGCCGCGCACCGTGGTGCTCAACAATCTCGAGTTCGACCACGCGGATATCTTTCCGGACCTGGCCGCCATCCAGACCCAGTTTCACCATCTGCTGCGCACCGTGCCGTCCCTGGGCCGGGTGATTCTGCCCCACGGCGAAGCCGCCCTGGAGGAGACCCTGGCGCGGGGCTGCTGGAGCGAGGTGGAGCGGTTCGGCGAGCAGGCCGACCCGGGCTACCGGCTGGAACGTCCGGACGGCTCCCGCTTCACGGTGATGGAAAAGGGGACAGACATCGCCGTGGTGGACTGGTCGCTCACCGGCCGCCACAACGTCAACAACGCCATGGCGGCGCTGTTGGCGGCGCGCCATGTGGGCGTCACCCTGGAAGACGGCGCCGCCGCCCTGGGCCGCTTCCAGGGCGTAAAGCGCCGCATGGAGCTGCGCGGCGAGGTGGACGGCGTGCGCGTCTACGACGACTTCGCCCACCACCCCACCGCCATCGCCACCACCCTGGACGGCCTGCGCCGTCGGGTGGGCGACGAGCAGGTGCTGGCGGTGATCGAGCCGCGCTCCAACACCATGCGCCTGGGCCGCCACCGGGAGGCCCTGGCGGCCAGCGCCCGGGACGCGGACCAAGTGATCTGGTATCAGCCGCCGGGGCTGGAATGGTCCCTGGACGCGGTGGTCGCCGAGTCGCCGGTGCCGGCGCGGGTGGAAACCGACCTGGACGCCCTGGTGGCGTCGGTGGCGGCCCAGCCCGGGCCCCTCAACGTGGTCATCATGAGCAACGGCGGCTTCGGCGGCGTGCACGAAAAACTGCTGGTGGCGCTGCGACAGCGTTTGCCTCAAGGGAGTGGAAGCCATGACGGATAGCACACGCCAGCGTGTCACCCTGGCGTTTACCGGGGCCTCCGGCGCCCCCTATGGCCTGCGGCTGCTGCAGTGTCTGCTGAGAGCGGACTGCGAGGTGTTCGTGATTCTGTCCAAGGCGGCGCGGGTGGTGATCGGCATGGAGACCGATCTCAGCCTGCCCGCCGGCACCGGCAAGGCGGAAACCGTGTTGCGCGAGTACGCCGACACCGACCGGGGCGCGCTCACCGTGTGCGGCCTGGAACAGTGGACCGCGCCGGTGGCCTCGGGCTCCGGCGCGCCGGCGTCGATGGTGGTGTGCCCCTGCTCCACCGGCACCCTGTCGGCGATCGCCAATGGCGCCAGTGACAATCTGATCGAGCGCGCCGCGGACGTGGCCCTCAAGGAGCGCCGCCAGCTGATCCTGGTGCCCCGGGAAAGCCCGTTCTCGGCGATTCATCTGGAAAACATGCTCAAGCTGGCGCGCCTGGGCGTCACCATCCTGCCGGCGGCGCCCGGGTTCTATCACCGCCCGCAAAGCGTCGACGACCTGATCGACTTCGTGGTGGCGCGGATTCTCGACCAGCTCGGCGTCGAGCAGACCCTGGTCAAGCGCTGGGGCGAGTGACCCCGGCGGCTCACAGAGAGTAACGCAACGGCAGGTTCACCCTGATCGGCTCGGAACCCAGCTCCGTGGGCGGTTCCGGGAAACGCAGCCGGCGCACCAGTTCCAGGGATTGCTGATCCAGAATACGGCTGTTCGAACTGCTGGTCAGCGTGACCGCCAGGGCACGACCGTTGCTGTCCACCAGGAAGCTTACTTCCACCACGCCCTGCTGGCGGCGCATCCGCGCCCGGGCCGGGTATTCCTTGTTGTATTCGATGGTGTCGCGGACCTTGCCCAGATAGCGATCCAGCAGGTTGTCGTGGTCGCCGCTTTTACGCACGCCCTCGCCGGGGTCACCGGCCATGCCTTTCTGGCCCTGGGGCTGCTGCTGGGCCTGGTCGGCGGTGCGGGTTTCGGTGTCCTGCTGCTGTGCGGGCGCCGCCGGTTCGGTTTCCGGCTCCGGCTCCGGCTCTGGTTCGGGCTCAGGCTCAGGCTCAGGTTCCGGCTTGGGCTCCGGTTTGGGTTCAGGCTTCGGCTTCGGTTTTGGCTTGGGTTCGGGTTTCGGTTCCGGCTTGGGCTTGGGTTTCGGCTCAGGCTTGGGTTCCGGCTTCGGCTCGGGCTTGGGTTCCGGGGCCGGCTCGGGGGCCGTGGCCACCGGGCTGTCGCTGGGCTTTTTCGCCAGGTTCAGGGTCACCGCCTGCTGTTGGCCCTCCTTGGCGGGGCGGCCACCGGCCAGGGTCATGCTGCCCACGCCCACCAGCAACACGGCATGGGCGGCGAGGGCCAGACTCCAGGCGAGAATCACGCGGGGTTTGGGCATCACGGTGTGTTCTTACTCCGGGTTACCAGGCGTACTTCTTCCACGCCGGCGTCGCGCAGGGTTTCCAGGCTGTTACGCAGCGTGCTGAGCGCGGTGTCGGCGTCGGCCATCAGGCGCACCGGCTGGGGCCCGTCGGTATCGGTGGGCGGTGCGGCGTCCACCGCGGTGGTGTCGGCGTTGTCCTCGGTCGCCGCGGCGGCGCGGCGGTGCTCGCGGATCAAATCCGCCATGCGTGCGGGGTCCACCGGCTCGCCCTGGTGCAGCAGCCGGCCTTCCTTGTCCAGCACCAGCATGAACTGCTCCAGGTTTTCCTCGGTGTCGGCGCTGGCGCTGTCCGGTGCTTCAACGTCCCCTTCCGGTCGCGGCGCCAGCTGGCCCGCCACCATAAAGAAGATCAACAGCAGAAAGACCACATTGATCAGCGGCAGCACCGGCTCCAGGGGCGGCCGGCGGCCGCTGTCCGGAGACTCCAGGTTCATGGCATCAGCTCCAGCTGCACGTCCTCGATACCGGCGGCGCGGGCCGCGTCCAGGGTGGCCAGGGCGGCNTGCAGCGGCGCGTCCGCNTCGCCGGTGATCAGCACGGTGGCGTCCCGCCCTTGCAGNCGCTCCGCCAGGNCCGACACCGCGTAGCGTTCGCCNTCCATCTCCACCTGNCCGTCGGCGGTNACNGTCAGGGTCAGCCAGTCCTGGTCCTGGCGCTGCTCACTGGCTTCGCTGGGCAGCACGTTGACCGGCAGATCCTTCCAGTCGCCAAAGCGGCTGGCGAGCATGAAGAAGATCAACAGGATGAACACCACATCGATCAGTGGTGTCAGGCTGATGGTCGGGGAGCGATGGCGTTCCGGTTCCAGATGCATGGATCAGCCGCCGACGGCGACCCGGCGCGGCGCCTGATCGCGGGCCGGTGCTTCGCTACCCAGGGGTTGTCCGGCACTCTGCCGACGCACCTGCACTTTCAGGCGGGCCAGGCGGTCCTGCATTTTTTCCCGGCACAGCTCAATGGTGCGGTCGGCCCAATGGAAGGCCGCCANNGCGGGGATCGCCACGGTNAGACCGGCGGCGGTGGTGAGCAGCGCTTCCCAGATACCGCCGGACAGAATCGACGGGTCCACCTGGGAACCGGCGGCTTCCAGGGCCTGGAAGGCGCCGATCATGCCGAACACGGTGCCCAGCAGGCCGATCAGCGGCGACAATGCGCTGATCACTTCCAGGGTGCGCAGGCCGCCGCGCATCTCTTCCAGCGCCTCGCGGCCGCGCCGCAGGCTGTCCTCTTCCCAGCTGTCCGCGTCCATGGCGCGGTTGTGCCAGGCGCTCAACACCACCTGATCCACCGGCGAACGCCCGGCGTCGCCGACCACCGGCGTATCGCCGCGCTCCAGGCTTTCCAGCAGGGCGTCGGCCTGTTTGCTGGCCACCGGCCGCAGGCGGGCGAACTGGAGCATCTTGGTGAGCAGCGTGGCGAGGGCCACCACCGACAGCACCGCCAAAAGCCACATGGCGACGCCGCCGGCGACAAACCACTCGGGGAGTTGAAGCTGCAAGGAAGACATCATGTCCGGACTCCTGTTGGCGGGCGCATACCGCCATCACGGAAAAAGGGCAGAAAAAGGGCGATATCGCCAGAGAGCCGGAGTCTAGCATCTCGCGGGCTGAATGCAAGTCATTCCTATTTACATTTCAGGCGGCGGGTCCGGTGGGACCCGCGCTTGTGGGAGCTTGCCTTGCAAGCGAAAGGCCGGCTTTGCCGGCCGGCAAAGGTTGCCCCGCAGGATTCCAGAGTCCTTAGCGCTGCATCAGCGTGTAGTTGAAGTCGGACTCGATCGGCTCGCCGTCGGCGTTCAGCATTTCCACCGCGTTGGTGGCTTTCTGCAGAAAACGGAACTGCTCGGACGTATCAGTGGGATTGAGGATGAACAGCGGGTAGGATTTGCCGTCCACGGATTGCCGCTCGGCGATCCAGTTGCCCCGGTCCACGTCACTGCCGCCGGCCTTGGCGCCGTCCAGAAACTTCTGGCGCAGTTCAAAGCGTGACGGCTGATCCGCCTCATCCCGGTACAGCGTCAGGGTGGTCTGGATCCCGGAGCAGTCCGCGCAGGGCAGCACGCCCTGGTACACCGTCTTGCTGGCTTTGGGATCGGGTTGCGGCTCGGGGGCGGTCTGGCAGCCGGCCAGTACGAACAGCGCGCCCAGAGTAAGAATGGAAAGGGCTTTTTTCATTTTGGTCTCCCTGACAATGATAAGTGTCGTCAGTATAGACCGCGCACCGTGAACGGGTTCACAGCTTTAACAGTGTTTAACCGTGAAGAAGGGCTCAGTCCCGGCGGCGAGCCAGGTAGCGTTGCACCCCTTCCGCGATCAGGAAGACCACCCCCAGAGCGATTAGAAAGTACAGCAGAATCATGTTTCCCCAGACCAGTGAGTCAGCCGAAAGCTTGATGCCAAGCCATTTTTTGCATTCGAGAATAGGGCAGCCGGGGCCCTTAAAACAGTAACTTACTGTTAATGCTTGTAAGAATAACGACCTATGCAATTAGCGTCATTGGACTTTAGTGGAAAGCGGACCCGGGTCACAGTTCGCGGCGATGCGGTGCGCCCCGGGGCCGAAAAGGGAGGGGGAAAGAGTTCAGCCGAGCAGTTCCAGCGGGCCGGTGCGTTCGATGCCGCGCTGATAGGCCGGGCGGGCTTCCACGCGCTGGATAAAGTCGCGGATGTGCGGCAGGGCGTCCAGGTTGGCGCGGGCGCCGGCGGCCTGCAGCGGGAAACTCATCTGCACGTCGGCGGCGGTCAGTTCTTCGCCGGCGAACCAGGTGTGGCTGGCGAGGTGGCTTTCCACCAGGCGCAGCTGCTCTTCAATGCGCGGCTGCACGAAGCCGCCCACCATGCCGCCGCTGATTTTCTTGGCGATCGGCTTGGCGAAGAACGGCATCGGCGCCTTGGGCACCCGGCTGAAGATCAGCTTCATGACCATCAGCGGCATCAGCGAGCCTTCCGCGTAGTGCAGCCAGTATTGGTAGTTCAGCCAGTTGGGGTCGTCCACGGCGGGCTTGAGGCGGCCACCGCCGTGCTTTTCCACCAGGTACTCGATAATGGCGCCGGATTCCGCCACCACGGTGTCGCCGTCGGTGATCACCGGCGACTTGCCCAGGGGATGCACCCGGCGCAACGAGTCGGGGGCCAGCATGGTGTTGGGATCGCGCTTGTAGTGCTCGATCTCGTAGGGAACGCCGAGTTCCTCGAGCAGCCAGACGATGCGTTGCGAGCGGGATTTTTCCAGATGGTGGACGATGATCATTGAGCTTCCCCGATACGGTAAGGGTGATGAATGCAGCGCAGAGCATAGCATCGGGCGGCCTGCTTTACCGTCAAGGTGGGGCGCTCCGGCCGTCAGCCCCCGGCGCCGGAGGTGCCGGCTTCGTTCCGGGTCACCGCCGCGGCCTGGGTGCCGGGCAGGCGGTGCACCGCTTCCAGCACGTCGTCGAGCACCGCCTGGCTTTTCCAGGCCGACGGTGTGTTAACGATGGCGGACACCGCCCAGGTGGTGTTGTTGCTGTCGCGGGTGAAGCCGGCCACCGCGCGCACATTGGTCAGTGAGCCGGTTTTGATGTGGCCTTCGCCGCGCAGGCCGGTGTCACGCAGCCGGTTGTGCATGGTGCCGTCCATGGCCACCAGTGGCAGCGAGGCGATCAGCTCGGCGGCGAACGGGCTGCGCCAGGCTTGCTGCAGCATCTTGATCTGTTCCATGGGGCTCATGCGCGCGTCGCGGGACAGGCCGGCGCCGTTGTCCAGCACCACCGCGCGTGGATCCATGCCTTTCAGCGCCATCCAGTCCTTGATGGTGCGCTCGGCGGCGGCCAGGTCGTCGCGGTCTTCCGCCAGCCGGTGTTCGGCGCCGATGGTCAGGTAGAGCTGGCGCGCCATCACGTTGCTGCTCCACTTGTTGATGTCGCGGACCATGGTGACCAGGTCCGGCGATGAGGTGGTGGCGAGCAGGTCGACGCCCGCCGGCAGGCGGTCGAAACGGGTGGCGCCGGTGATGGTGCCGCCCAGCTGTTTCCACAGGCCGCGAATAATGGCGGCGGTGTAGGTTTCCTGGCTCATCAGCGACAGATAGTTGCCGGCCCGGCAGCCCGGCGGCAGCGAGCCGGAGACCGTGACGGTGATACGGCCGTTGTCCTGGTAGCTGGGTTCCACCTTGAGACGGCGGCCGGAGGGGCAGCGGCCGCCGCTGGTCAGGGTGATCTGATTGTCCAGGGTGATGGCGTCGGCGACCGGGTCCACCCAGGCGCTGACGCCGTCCTTGCGGGCGGCGAACTGAAAGTGGAACACGTTCAGGTTGGTGAGCAGGGCGTGGGGCTCCACCAGGAANGGNGCGTGGGGGTTGTCGCCGTCGTCGTCGAANTGCGGCTGGCCGTGGGGCAGCCGGAANTAGGAATCGTCCAGCACCAGGTCGCCCTGGACCTGNCGNATGCCGTAGGCGCGCAGNTCNCGCAGCAGCTGCCAGAGGCGNTCCTCGGTGAGNTTGGGGTCNCCGGCGCCGACCAGNAACAGGTCGCCCTCCAGCACGTCGCCGTTCANNTCNCCGTTGGTGTAAACGCGGGTGTGCCATTTGAAGNTGGGGCCGAGCAGCTCNAGCGCCGCGTAGGTGGTCAGCAGCTTCATGGTGGAGCCCGGGTTCATCACCCGGTCCGCGTTGACGAAGCGCGCCTCGCCCGGGCCGTCCAGGGGCACGGCGGCGAGGGCCAGGGCTTCATCCGGCAGTTGCAGCGCTTCCATGCGCTCCATGATCCGGTCCGGCCAGTCTTCGGCGCCGGCGGGGGCGGTCAGGAGGGTGGCGGCGACAACAATCGACAGAACACGAACGGCAAGCCGCATAAGTCCGGAACTCTCCCTGTTTAGGGTCCAACGGGTTAGTGAACACTAGCGTAAAGGAAAAGCCGGGGGCGGTCAGGAGGGCGATGGTGGGGTAATTGTAAATTCTTCCAGCGCGCCACGGGGCGGGGTTCGCCGCCGGGGTTTGCTATAGTGGCGGCGCCGTTCGTCCACCTGCCCAAAGAGGAAACCTGGATGTCGAAATTGTTGCTTAACCTGCGCCGGGTACCCGACGACGAGCGCGATGAAATTTGTGCGCTGCTGGATCAGCACGGCATCCCCCATTACCAGACCGAACCCAGCGTCTGGGGCGTCTCCGCCGGCGGCATCTGGCTGAGCGACGATCAGGATTGGGAGCGGGCCCGGCCGCTGCTGGCGGACTATCAACGGCGCCGTCTTGAGCAACAGCGCGCCGCCTTCGAACAGGCGCACCGGCGCGGCGAACCCACCACCGTGTGGCGCAACCTGCGCGCCCGGCCGCTGCGGGCGCTGGCGTTCCTGGTTGCCGCCATTGCCGTGCTTATGCTCACCATCGTGCCGTTCGTGACGCTGGGCTGACCCGCCTTTCGCGGGCGAGGCCCGCTCCTACAAGTTGGTTAGAGCTCGCGGGCCAGGTTCTCCGGGTCGCCGACGTCGATGCCCTTGTGCTGCAGGTCGGCGTGGTAGGAGCTGCGCACCATGGGGCCGGAGGCCACCGAGGTGAAGCCCATCTTGCGGCCTTCCACGGCGAACATCTTGAAGTCGTCCGGGTGCACGTAGCGCTCCACCGGCGCGTGGAATTTGCTGGGCTGCAGGTACTGGCCGATGGTGATCATGTCGACGCCGTGGTCGCGCAGGTCGCGCAGCGTTTCCAGGACCTGATCGTTGGTCTCGCCCAGGCCCACCATGATGCCGGACTTGGTGGGCACGTCCGGGCGTCGCTCGCCGAAGCGCCGCAGCAGGTCCAGGGAATGCTGGTAGCGGGCGCCGGGCCGGGCTTTTTTGTACAGGTGCGGCACCGTCTCGATGTTGTGGTTGAACACGTCCGGCGGAGTGGCGTCGAGAATGTCCAGGGCGTCGTCCAGGCAGGGCCGGAAATCCGGGGTCAGGATCTCCACCTTGGTGTCCGGGCTCAGGGCGCGCACTTCGCGGATGCACTCGGCGAAGTGGGCAGCGCCGCCGTCGGGCAGGTCGTCCCGATCCACCGAGGTGATCACCACGTACTTGAGCCCCAGGTCGGCCACCGATTCCGCCAGATGCTTGGGCTCGTCCGGGTCCAGCCCGTTGGGGCGGCCGAAGCCCACGTCGCAGAACGAGCAGCGGCGCGTGCAGATGTCGCCCATGATCATGAAGGTGGCGGTGCCGCCGCCGAAGCATTCCGGCAGGTTGGGGCAGGCCGCTTCCTCGCACACGGTGTGCAGCTTCTGCTTGCGCAGCATCGATTTGATGCGCTGGATCTCGCCGTTGGCGGGTACCCGCACGCGGATCCAGTCCGGTTTGCGCTCGCGGGCCGGGCGGACTTCATTGACCAGCGGAATGGTGCGGACCTTGTCGGCGCCGCGTAGTTTGTCGCCGACTTTAACCTTCGCTTTCACCGGGCGGTCGGCCTGGGCTTCGCTCATGGGAACGTCTCTCGAAGTTATCTGCCTTGTGGGCTTTGCAATGGAGTGTACCAGTCCGGCGGCGGGCCTGTCCGGGGGGTGAGCCCCAGCCGGCGCGACAGAATGGTAACCAGATCCTGCTCCAGCGCCTGGCGGGACACCGTCACGCCTTCGGCGGCCAGGCTGGTGACCGGCTGCCCGGCGTAGCCGCAGGGGTTGATGCGTCGCCAGGGCGCCGGGTCCGGCTCGCGGTTGAGCGACAGGCCATGGTAGCTGCCGCGCTGGCGGATGCGCAGCCCCAGCGAGGCGATCTTGGCGCCGGCCACATAGACGCCGGGGGCGCCGGGCCGGTTCTCCGCGTCCAGACCCTGGTCGCGCAGGTATTCCACCACGCTGTCCTCAATGGCGGTGACCACGGCGCGGGCGCCCAGGCCCAGCCGGCGCACGTCCAGCAGCAGGTAGACCACCGTCTGCCCGGGGCCGTGGTAGGTCACCTGGCCGCCCCGGTCACTGTGCACCACCGGGATGTCGCCGGGGTCGAGGATGTGCTCCGGTTTGCCGGCCTGGCCCAGGGTATAAACCGGCGGGTGCTCCAGCACCCAGAGTTCGTCGCCGGTGTGCGTGTCGCGCTGCTCGGTGAAATCCTTCATCGCCTGCCAGCAGGACGGGTAGTCCACTCTGGGGAAATGACGCACGGTGACCGGCGTGGTGGGCATGGCGGGCGCCGGCTCAGAGGGTGATTTTGACGTGCGGGCAGGCATCCAGATCCCGGTAGATGCTTTCCACCTGTTCGCGGTGGCGCAGCGTCACGCTGGCGGTGATCGACACGAAGTTGCCCTTGGTGCTGGGGCGGCTGCTCAGGTGGGCGTGGCGGTCGAAATCCGCCACATGCTGTTCCAGGATGTCCGCCACCGCGTCTTCCAGGGGCGCATCGGCGGCGCCCATGACCTTGAGCTGCATGTCGTGGGGAAAGTCCCACAGGTCTTCGCGGATCGCCATGGTCGGTCTCTCTTTCGTTCAGTGTCTCAGTCCAGGCCGCAAAGGCGGCGCTTGAACTGAATATAGTGGCGCGACAGCGTTTTCCAAGTGGCACCGGGCCGGCCGTCGCCCACCGGGCGGTCGTTCAGGCGGGTGATCGGCACCACATCCTTGGTGGAGCTGCTCACCCAGATTTCGTCGGCGTCGTGGAGCCGCGCTTCGGGAATCTCCCGCTCCACCACCGGGATACCGTGCTCGCGGCACAGCTCCACCACCAGGTCGCGGGTGATGCCGCCCAGAATGCGGGCGCTGTGCGGCGGCGTGCTCACCTCGCCGTTATGCACCGTGAACACGTTGCTGGCGGCGCCTTCGGTGACCAGGCCTTCGCGCAGCAGCACCGCTTCCACGGCGCCGGACGCCACCGCCTGCTGGCGCAGCAGGATATTGGGCAGCAGCGAAATCGACTTGATGTCGCAGCGCGCCCAGCGGGTGTCCGCCAGGGTGATGGCCGCCGCGCCCCGGGTCTGGTGCAGGCTGTCGGCGGCGGGCACCGGGATCGGCGCGCTGGTAAGAAACACGGTGGGCGCCACCGGCGGATCCGGAAAGGCGTGGTCGCGCTTGTCGGCCACGCCCCGGGTGATCTGCAGATACACGGACAGATTGCCGCCGCCATTGGCGGCCACCATCTCCTCGCAGAGCCGCCGCCATCCGGCCCGGTCGTGGGGGTTGGCGATGGACACCTCCGCCAGCGACCGTTCCAGGCGCTGCAGATGAGCGTCGAGGCGGAACAGCACGCCGTTGAAGGCGGGGATCACCTCGTAGACGCCGTCGGCGAACAGAAAGCCCCGGTCCATGGGCGAAATACGGGCCCGCTCCGGGTCCAGGAATTCGCCGTTAAGGTAGACCTTGCCGTTCGCCATGAGCGGCCTCTAGCTGAACAATCCTTTAAAGAACAATACGACGTGGTCCCAGATCTTGGCAAAGAAGCCGGCTTCTTCCACGTTTTCCAGCGCCACCAGCGGGCGCTGCGCCACGGTCTCGTCGGCCAGGGTGACCGTCAGGGTGCCGTACTGTTCGCCTTTGCGGATCGGCGCGCGCAGCTCCGGCCGGATCGACATGGACGCCTTCAGCTGGTCCTGGCTGTCCTTGGGCACGGTGAGAATCAGGTCCTCTTCCAGGCCCAGACGCACCTGATTGGCGGCGCCCATCCATACCGCCGGCGTGTCGAGCACGTCGCCGGCGCCGTAGCCTTCATAGGTCTCGTAGAAGCGGAAGCCGTAGCTCAGCAGCTTCTGGGATTCGCGCGCCCGCGCCGCCTCGGAATCGGTGCCCATCACCACCGCGATCAGGCGCATGCCGTCCTGCTTGGCGGAGGACACCAGGCAGTAGCCGGCTTCCTCGGTGTGGCCGGTTTTCAGGCCGTCGACGCTGTCGTCCCGCCACAGCAGCAGGTTGCGGTTGTGCTGGGTGATGCCGTTGTAGGTGAATTCCTTCTGGGCGTAGAGATCATAGTGTTCCGGGAAGTCACGGATGATCGCCCGCGCCAGAATCGCCAGGTCGTGGGCGGTGGTGTAGTGGTTCTCCGCCGGCCAGCCGGTGGCGTTCATGAAGTGGGTGTCGTCCATGCCCAGTTCGCGGGCCTGATTGTTCATCAGGTCGGCGAAGGCGTCCTCGGAGCCGGCGATATACTCCGCCATGGCCACGCTGGCGTCGTTGCCGGACTGAATCACGATGCCCTTGAGCAGATCGCCCACCGACACCCGCGTGCCTTCCTGGACGAACATGCGCGAGCCGCCCATGCGCCAGGCCTGAACGCTGATCGGCACCATATCCTGCTCGGTGATATTGCCGGCCTGGATTTCCTTTTCCGCCAGATAGGCGGTCATCATTTTGGTGAGACTGGCCGGCGGCAGCTCCTGCTCGGCGTTGTGCTCGACGATCACCTGGCCGCTTTTGGCGTCCATCAACAGATAGCCGCGCGCGTCCACGTCGGGGGCGCGGGGTATCAGGCCGTTGGCGGCGCTCAGCGGCGCCAGGGTGAGCAGGGAGAGACAGATGAACACCCGGAACAGCAGGGTTTGCGGGGAAAGGTATTGAGTCATCATTTCAGCCTTACGGGCGGCTCAGTTCACGGGGATGGGTGGGGTAAAGCCCGCCTGGCGTATCGCCTGGCGGGCCCGGTCGCGGGCCTCGTTGCTGGCAAACGGGCCCAGCCATACTTTGTACAGGGCACTGCTTTCCGGCTGCCGCACGGACACCGGCAGTTTCAGTTCGTCGCGCAGGGCACGCTCCAGGTTGCGGGCGCTGTCCAGGGCCTGGAAGGCGCCCGCCTGCAGGTACAGTTCGTCGCCCTCGGCGGCCTTGGCCGTGTCCGGCGGCGGGCTGTCCACGGCGGCGCGCACGGCGGTGGGCACCGTGCCTTCGCGGCTGGGCTTGACCTTCTCGCGCACGGTCAGGGCTTCCACCCGCACGCGGCCGGTGCCCTTGCCCTCGATGCCGAGCCGCGCCGCCGCCGCCCAGGACAAGTCGATAATGCGCTCGGAATGGAACGGGCCACGGTCGTTGACGCGCACCACCAGGCTTTTGCCGTTGTCCAGGTTGGTGACCCGGGCGTAGGTGGGCAGCGGCAGGGTCCGGTGGGCGGCGGTGAAGCGGTACATATCGAACGGCTCACCGCTGGAGGTGCGGTAGCCGTGGAACTTGCGACCGTACCAGGAGGCCAGGCCCTCTTCTTCATAGCCGGCGGCGGATTCCATTACCTGGTAGGTCTTGCCCCAGACGCTGTAAGTCTTGGGGTTGCCGTAGGCGCTCAGCGGCTCCTCTTTCGGCACCGGCTCGGGCTGGCTTTCCACGTCCGGGCGCTGCTCGGGTCCGGAATCCACCTTGTGCTCGTAGCGGTCGGAGCCGGGCGCGCCGTCGGCCGGTTTCGGCGTCTGGGCGGGGGGCTCGGTGGGCGCCGGCGCGGTGGCGCAGGCGCCCAGGGCGAGAGCCGTGGTGACGATAAAAAGCGCTCTAATCACAGAGATCGGGCCTCCAGGGCATCGGCGATACGGTGGGACAGTTGCAATACCGCCATGGCGTACAGTTCGCTGTGGTTATAACGGGTAATGACATAAAAGTTGTCGCTTACCAGCCAGAACTCGTGGCCATCGTCGCCGATCAGGTCGAGCATCGCCACGGAGGTGTCGGCCGGCAGGTCGAAACAGTAGTCGCTGCTCAGGCTATCACCCTCGCAGGATACTGCCACTACGCCGTTCTTCCGGGCCTGCGCCAGCGTAAAGCCCGGCTTGTAACCCTTTTTCACCAGCGCGTCGTAATCGTCGCCGTCGACGCGGGCGCGGGCGGCCACCGGCAGGCCGGGCTGCCACTTGTGCGCGGCGAAGTAGCTGGCCACGCTGCCGATGGCGTCCGCCGGGCTGTTGACCAGGTCGATCACGTCATCGCCGTCGAAATCCACGGCGTAGGCCTGGTAGCTGGTGGGAATAAACTGCGGGAAGCCCATGGCGCCGGCGTAGGAGCCGGTGATGGTGCTGGCGTCGATGTGCGCGTCGCGCTCCATTTCGAACAGCGCCACCAACTGCTTGCGGAAAAACGACGCCCGTGGCGGATAGTCGAAGCCCAGCGTGGCCAGGGCGTCGAGCACCCGGTAGCGGCCTTTGTTGCGGCCGTAGCTGGTTTCCACGCCGATAATGGCGAGAATGATCTCGCGGGGCACATCGTATTTCTGCTCGGCGCGGGCCAGGGTGTCGGCGTGTTCGCGGGCGAACTGGACCCCCTGTTCCACCCGGGTATCGGTCAGAAAGATACGGCTGTACTCGGCCCAGGTGAGGGATTTCTCTGCCGGCCGGGCGATGGCTTCCAGAATGCTGTCCTGGCGTTTGGCGTCGGCCAGCAGGCGGCGCACCCGGTCGGTATCGAAACCCCGTTCGCCGAGCGCCTCGATCACCGCGCCGGCTTCCGGATGTTCCGCGTAATTGCTGGTTTTGGTGGTCTCGGCCAGGGCGGCACCGTTGAGCAGGACGCCCGCCAGGGTCGCCCGCAGTACAACCGACAATCCTTTTTTCACCAACTCTCTCCTTTAATACGTCATCAGACGGCGATGGGTGTGAATCGACATCAGCATGCCGAAGCTGGCCATCAGGGTTACGATCGAGGTGCCACCATAGCTCACCAGGGGTAAGGGTACGCCCACCACCGGTAAGAGTCCGGACACCATGCCGACGTTCACAAAAATATAAATAAAAAACGTCATTGTCAGCGCCGCCGCCAGCAGCCGCGAGAAGGTCTCCTGGGCCTGCCAGCTGATAAAAAAGCCGCGCCCGACGATCACCAGATAGATCGAGATCAGCAGCACGAAGCCGATCAGGCCGAACTCCTCGCCGAGCACGGCGAGAATGAAGTCAGTGGACGATTCGGGCAGAAAATCCAGCCGCGACTGGGTGCCGTCCAGCCAGCCCTTGCCGGTGACGCCGCCGGAGCCGATGGCGGTCTTCGACTGGATAATGTTCCAGCCGGCGCCGCGCGGGTCCGCCTCCGGGTTGAGAAAGGTGTCCACCCGGCTGCGCTGGTAGTCGTGCAGGACGAAGAAATACATCAGCGGCGCGGCGATCACCAGCACCAGCACCGCCAGGCTGATCAGCCGCCAGGACAGGCCGGCCATGAACAGCACCACCAGGCCGGCGGCGGCAATCAGGATCGAGGTGCCCAGGTCCGGCTGCACCGCGATCATCACTACCGGCAGGAAAATCAGCCCCAGCGCCGCCAGCACGTCCAGCTTGTTGGGCGGCAGGTTCCGTTCGCTGAAGAACCANGCCACCATCGCCGGCACCGCCAGNTTCATCAGCTCGGCGGGCTGGAAACGGCCGATGCCCGGCAACGTCAGCCAGCGGGTGGCGCCCTTGGCCTCGGTGCCGACCAGCACCACCAGGGCCAGCAGGATTACGCCGATGGCGTAGATCACCGGGGTCCAGAAGCGGTAACTGCGCGGCGGGATCTGCGCCAGCACCAGCAGCACCAGAAAGCCCGCGCCCAACCGGATCGACTGGCGCACCACCAGGTTCAGGTCGCCGCCGCCGGCGCTGTAGAGCACGGCGAGCCCGCCCAGCACCAGAAGCAACAGTGCCGTCAGCAACGGCGCGTCCAGGTGCAGGCGCGCCGACAGCTTGGTGCCGAGACCGCCGCCCAGGGGCATCTGCCGTTGGTATTCCCGTACGCTCATGGGGTGCCTCCCGGGGTCGTGCCGGCGGTTTGCGTTTGCGGGGTGCGGTTCAGTGGCGGCGGCACCGCCAGCTCGCCGTTGTCGTCGAGCAGCCAGGCGTCCATTACCTGGCGCGCCACCGGGCCGGCGGTGGAGCCGCCGTGGCGGCCGTTTTCCACCAGCACCGCCACCGCGATGGCGGGCTCTTCCACCGGCGCGAAGGCGATGATCAGGGCGTGGTCGAGCAGCCGCTCGGCCAGTTCGTCCTCGTTGTAGGTCTCTTCCTGGCCCACCGAGAACACCTGGGAGGTGCCGGTCTTGGCGCCCATCCGGTAGGGCGCCCCTTCGGCCATGACCTTGGCGGTGCCGCGCTCGCCATGGACCACCTCGGCCATGGTGTCCTCCATGCGCTGCCAGTTTTCCGAATGGCGCAGCGTGACGTCCGGCCGCGGCGGCACGCGCAGGGCGTCGGCGGCCAGGGTGGGGGTCACCTGCTTGCCGTGATGGGCGAGAATCGCGGTGGCGGTGGCCAGCTGCAACGGCGTGGCGAGCATGAAGCCCTGGCCGATGCTGGCGTTGATGGTATCGCCGTGGTACCAGGTGGCGCCGCGCGCTGCGCGCTTCCACTCCTTGGACGGCAGAAGCCCGGAGGACTCGTTGAACAGGTCGATGCCGGTGGGCTGGCCCAGCGAAAAGTCGCTGAGGAAATCGTGCATGCGGGAAATGCCCAGCTTGAAGCCCAGGTCATAGAAGTAGGTGTCGCAGGATTGCACCACCGCCTTGTTCATATCCACATGGCCGTGGCCCCAGCGCTTCCAGTCCCGGTAACGGTGCGGGTTGTCCTCCAGCTGGTAGTAGCCGGGGTCGAAGATGGTGCGCTGCCAGTCGGTGACCCCGGCGTCCAGGCCCGCCAGCCCGATAAACGGCTTCACCGTGGAGCCGGGCGGGTAGCGGCCCTGCAGCGCCCGGTTGAACAGCGGGTTGTCCAGGTCTTCCCGGTAGCGGGCGTAGTCCTGGTGGGAGATGCCGTTGACGAACAGGTTGGGGTCGAACACCGGGCGGCTGACGAACGCCAGCACGCTGCCGTCGCGGGGGTCGATGGCCACCACCGCGCCGCGCCGGTCGCCGAGGGCTTCGTCGGCGGCCCGCTGCACGTCCATATCCAGGGTCAGGCGCAGGTTTTCACCGGGCACCGGCGGCTTCTGCTCCAGCACGCGCAGTATCCGGCCGCGGGCGTTGGTTTCCACCTGACGGTAACCCACCTGGCCGTGCAGGCGGTTCTCGTAGTAGCGCTCCACACCGCTGCGCCCGTAGTAGTGGGTGCCGGCGTAATCGCCCTGCTCGGTGAGGGTCATGCCGTCCAGGTCTTCCGCGTTGAGCCGGTTCACGTAGCCCAGCACGTGGGAAAACAGCTTGCCGTGGGGGTAGTGGCGCACCGGGTTGGCGGCCACGCGCACGCCCGGCAGCCGGTGCTGGTTCACGGTGATGCGGGCGATTTCGTCCTCGCTGAGGCGCCCGCGCAGCGGGATCGGGTCCCAGGGCCGGCGCGGCCCCTGCAGACGCTTGTTGAAGCGTTCGATGTCGTCGCTTTCCAGCGGCACCAGCTGGTGGATCTCGCGCAGGGTGCGCTGCAGGTCGGGAATCTGCTCGACGATCACCTCCACGGTGAAGTCCGGCCGGTTGGCGGCCAGAATCTCGCCGTTGCGGTCGGTGATCAGGCCGCGCGGCGGCGGCACCGCCTGGGTCTGCACCCGGTTTTCATCGCTGAGCGTGGTATAGCGGCTGTGCTGGAAAATCTGCAGCCAGGCCATGCGCCCCACCAGCCCCACGGTCAGCAGGGTGACCAGAATGGCGCTCACCAGCAGCCGAAAGCTGAAAATCCGCTGCTCGTGGTGGTGGTCTTTTAAGGTCAGAGGTCGGCGCATTGGGCCCTGATAGTCGGTGGTTCAGCGATGATACGGATGGCCGGCGAGCAGCGTCCAGCCGCGATACAACTGCTCGGCGAGCAGAACCCGCACCAGCGGATGCGGCAGGGTCAGCGGTGACAGAGACCAGCGCTCATGGGCGGCGTCGGACACCCGTGGGCAGAGACCGTCCGGCCCGCCCACCAGCACCACCAGATCCTGGCCCAGATCCCTCAGGGTACCAAGGCGCTCGCTGAGCTGCTCGGTGGAGAGCGCGCGGCCGCCCACTTCGAGCGCCACCTGATGGGCGCCGGGGTATTTCGTCAGCCGCTTCTCCAGTGCTTCGCCTTCGGCGCGCACCAGGGCGGCGGTGTCCCCCTTGCTTCTCTTAGGCAGCGGAATCTCCTCGAGTTCCAGGCGCATGTCCGGCGGCATCCTTTTTTGATACTCGCCGAAGCCCTGAACCACCCAGGAGGGCATTTTGCCGCCGACAGCCAGAAGATGAATACGCAAACAACACACCCGCCGCGCAAGTGAATGGCAAAGGGTCAGTCGCTTTGCGGCGACCGGTCCGGATGGTGCGCCGGATTCTGCCAGAGGCGCTCCAGATCATAAAACTCCCGGGTCGCCGGCAGCATCAGATGCACCACCACGTCGCCCAGATCCACCAGGATCCACTCCGCGCCGCGCTCGCCCTCGGTGCCCAGGGGCTTATAGCCGGACTTCTTGGCCTTTTCCATCACCGAATCCGCCAGGGCTTTGACGTGGCGGCTGGAGGTGCCGCTGGCGATTACCATGTCGTCGGCGACGCTGGTGACGGCGCGCACATCCAGGCTGGTAATGTTCTTGGCTTTCATTTCTTCCAGAGCGTCGATTACCAAATCCAGCAAAGGGGGTTGAGAACTCATGGGGCCTCGTTGTGTGCGTGACGGGTTGGGTGAACGGTGTCGGCATTATACAGGCCCAGGCGTCGGATATGGGCCAGCACCGCCGGTGTCAGGTGATAATCGGCGCCATCGTGCCGCAGAGCACGGCGGATATCGGTGGCGGCCACCGCCATTTCCGGGCGGCGCAGCATC
>FUFK010045101.1_pt1 | contig 41029 bp, 36 predicted proteins | sample 1021851 | NCBI WGS metagenome assembly FUFK01 (sample SAMEA51879418, study PRJEB19060) | metagenome
CCTATGGTGTAACTGGCAACACGTCTGGTTTTGGTCCAGAAGAGTCTAGGTTCGATCCCTAGTAGGCCAACTTTTAAGTGTAATTAATTTTATTATATTTGCACATTGGTAGAAAAATGAGGGGACTTTGTCCCCTTATTTATTATATATACTTAAAATATTTGATATGGATAATTTATCGTTGATTGAATCTTTTTCTGAGTTTAAAGATGAAAAATTTATTGACAGAGTTACTTTAATGTCAATTCTAGAGGAAGTTTTTAGAAATACATTAAAAAGAAAATTTGGAGATGATGACAATTTTGACGTCATAATAAATCCAGATAAAGGTGACNTAGAAATATGGAGAAACAGAATTGTTGTAAATGATGGAGAAGTTGAGGATGAGAACAGTCAAATTTCCTTGACTGATGCTCAAAAAATTGAACCTGATTTTGAAGTAGGAGAAGATGTTTCTGAGGAGGTAAAGCTTGTAGATCTAGGCAGAAGAGTTGTTCTATCTTTAAGACAAAACTTAGTAGCTAAAATACATGAGCATGATAATGGAATTATCTACAAACAATTTGTTGATTTAGTCGGGGAAATTTATACTGCTGAAGTACATCATGTACGTCATAATGTTGTTATTCTTCTTGATGACGATGGCAATGAAATTATTATGCCTAAAGACAGACAAATTCCCTCAGACTTTTACAGAAAAGGTGATTCTATTAGAGGAATAATTGAATCTGTTGAACTAAAGGGAACAAAACCTACTATAATAATGTCTAGAACCTCTCCAAAATTTTTGGAAAAATTATTTGAACAAGATATACCTGAGGTTTTTGATGGTTTAATATCTATAAAGAAGGTTGTCAGAGTACCAGGTGAAAAGGCAAAAGTTGCAGTTGACTCATATGATGACAGAATAGATCCCGTTGGAGCGTGTGTTGGCATGAAGGGATCTAGAATTCATGGAATTGTTAGAGAACTAGGTAACGAAAATATTGATGTTGTTAATTACACGAATAATACTCAATTATTTATTAATCGAGCTCTAAGTCCTGCAAAAGTAACTTCTTTAAAAATTGATGAGGATAATAAAACAGTTCAAGTTTTTTTAGATGCTGATCAAGTTTCGAAAGCTATAGGTAGGGGTGGATACAATATAAAACTTGCTGGACAGTTAACTGGTTATGAAATTGATGTTTTCCGTGAGGGATCCGAGGAAGATGTTGAGTTAACAGAGTTCTCTGATGAAATAGAAGATTGGATCATAGATGAATTTAAAAAAGTTGGTTTAGATACTGCAAAAAGTATTTTAGAACAGGATCTTGAGGATCTTGTTAAAAGAACTGACTTAGAGGAGGAAACAATTGTAGATGTAAGAAAAATTTTAAGTGAAGAATTTGATGAAAACAATTAGATAAATGTCAGAATTGAATAAAATCAGATTGAATAAAGTTTTAAGAGAATTTAATATTTCTCTTGAAAGAGTTGTAGAGTTTTTATCCTCAAATGGTCATGAAATTGAAGCCAGACCTACTACTAAAATCTCTCAAATTCAATATGATTTATTGTTAAATGAATTTAGTTCTGACAGAACAAGCAAGGTTGAGTCTGATGATTTAAGTGAAGAGAAAAAAAAGGAAAAGGAAGTAATTAGAGCTAAAGCTGAGCATGAAAAAGAATTAAAGATTCAAAGACAAGTTATTACCTCTAAATCTTCATTTCAACAATTCAAAAAGATTGGTGAAATTGATCTAAACAAAACAAAGAAAGAGGAAAAATTAGACAATTCTAATCAAAACATCAATCAAGATAAAACTGATTTAAGTAATGTAAATGAAAAGCCCAAAACTAAAATTGATACTAAATATGAAAAGCTCTCTGGAATAAAGGAGACAGGTCAAACTATAAACCTTGATAATTTTAAAAAGTCAGAGCCCAAAGTTGATACTGATCAAAAAACAAAAAGAAAAAGGAGAAGAATAGCGAAAGACGTAGTTAGCAAGGAATCAGTTACAGAGAAAAATAAAAATTTTAAATTAAATAAGGGAAAAATTCCTCCGTCAGCACCATCTGATGATGAAGTTCAAAAGCAAATAAAGGAGACTTTGGAGAAATTACAATCATCATCAAAATCAAAGGCCTCAAAGTACAGAAAAGAAAAAAGAGATACTCATAAAAAAAGGTTTGAAGAAGATATTGAGAAATTAGAGGGTGATAAAAAAGTAATAAAAGTCACTGAATTTATTACTGTTGGAGAGATTGCAACAATGATGGATGTTTCTGGAAATGAAATTATTTCTGCGTGTATGTCACTNGGTATCATGGTGACAATGAATCAAAGATTAGATGCTGAAATATTAACGTTAGTTGCTGATGAATTTGGATTTGAAGTTGAATTTGTAACTGCAGAAATAGAAGAATCAATACAAGATGATGATGATTTACCAGAAAACTTAAAATCAAGGCCACCAATTGTTACAATAATGGGTCATGTTGATCATGGTAAAACTTCATTATTAGATTATATAAGAAATGAAAATGTAATTGCTGGAGAGTCAGGTGGTATCACACAACATATTGGTGCTTATAATGTTGAATTAAAGAATGGAAACAAAATTACATTTCTTGATACACCTGGTCATGAAGCATTTACTGCTATGAGAGCTAGAGGAACACAGTTAACTGATATAGTGGTTATTGTTATAGCAGCAGATGANGATATTATGCCGCAAACTAAAGAAGCTATAAGCCACGCTCAGGCAGCTGGAGTTCCAATGATAATTGCCATAAATAAAATTGACCGAGATGTTGCTAACCCTGATAAAATAAAAGAAAAGCTCTCAGGAATGAATATTTTAGTTGAAGATTGGGGAGGAAAAGTTCAGTCTCAAGATATTTCTGCATTAAAAGGAANTGGAGTGGAAGAGTTGCTAGAAAAAATTATGTTGGAGGCTGAGTTACTTGAATTAAAAGCAAATCCAGATAAGTTGGCAAGCGGTTCAGTGATTGAAGCTAGGCTTGATAAAGGTAAAGGATATATTACCACTCTTTTGGTTCAGAATGGTAATTTACTTGTTGGAGATTATTTTCTCGCAGGTAAATATAGCGGTAAGGTCAGGGCATTATATGATGAAAGGGGAAATCAAATTGAAGGTGCAGGACCATCAATGCCAGTTTCTGTTTTAGGTCTTGATGGAGCTCCTCAAGCTGGAGATAAATTCAATGTTTTTTCTGATGAAAAAGAAGCAAAACAAATTGCTTCGAAGAGGACTCAACTTGTTAGAGAACAAAGCGTAAGAACTCAAAAGCATCTAACACTTGATGAGATTGGTAGAAGAATAGCACTTGGAGAATTTAAAGAACTAAACATNATACTAAAAGGAGATGTTGATGGCTCAGTTGAAGCATTATCTGATTCCTTTGAAAAATTATCAACTGATGAAATTCATGTTAATATTGTTCACAAAGCCGTTGGTGCAATNACGGAATCTGATGTATTGTTAGCCTCTGCGTCCGACGCAATTATTATAGGGTTTAATGTTAGACCATCTGGAAATGCTAGAAGTATCGCAGATAAAGAAGATGTTGATATTAGAAACTATTCAATTATTTATGATGCTATTAATGACTTGAAAGATGCTATGGAGGGTATGCTTTCACCTGATTTAAAAGAGGAGGTCTCTGGTACTGCTGAGATCAGAGAGACATTCAAAATCTCAAAAATTGGAACAATAGCTGGCTGTATGATGACAGAGGGAAAGGTCTACAGAAAATCAAACGTTAGATTAATCAGAGAAGGTATTGTTATAACTACTACAACACTAGCATCATTAAAAAGATTCCAAGATGATGTTAAAGAAGTCTCTAAAGGATATGATTGTGGAATTCAGTTGAAAAACTATAATGATATAAAGGTTGGAGATTCCCTTGAATTTTATACTGAACTGGAAGTTAAAAAGAAAATTAAGTCTTAGTATTTGGTTTTAGAATAAACGCAGATTTAAATACTTTTGACACTTCTCTTAAGCTTTTTTGGGCTTCAATTTTAGATTTATATTTTCCTAGATGAACTTTATAATTTGGTGTTTCAAAGAAAAAATAAATGCTATCATTGGTATATTTTTCTTTAACAAAATTCATAATTGAATCAGCTTCTTTGTACGCTCCACTGAAAATCTGAATTGAAAAATAGTTTGACTTAAAGTACTCATTGTTAGCATTTTTTGATAATTCAATTAGTTTTAAAAACTTTGGATTATCATTAATTTTTTTGTTTAAATTTTGNCTAAAAACATTAAAAAAAATGAATATAAAAAAAAGACTAAAAAAAGATTTTTTATTAAAAAAACAATTATACATTACGTCGTACATTACGAGTTAAGTTAAATTCAAAAATAATTAGAGAAAAATCAACTATTTTTCTTTCCTAATATAATAATTCTTTATTATATTTACTCTCTTTAAAAGAACGAGCAATTTTTGATTGTTGGAAACTAGAAAAAACAACCTTTTAAAAACTAAAAAAAACTTTCTTTTTTTGAAAAATGTTAGGAGCTNTTTTNCGCTCTTNTTTTCACTCTTNTTTTTTTCCTTTTACTCTCATTCNCAGGATGTTGACATCTCAAAAGGAAAATCTTTATTTAATTCTAATTGTGCNGCTTGNCATAAATTAAATAAGAATNTNGTTGGNCCNAAGCTNGCNGGNGTTTCTGCTAANTANGAAAAAGAGTGGCTTTATTCNTGGATNAAAAATAGNTCNGCNATGATNAAATCTGGNGATGAACGTGCTGTNGCAATNTATGAAGAATGGAATAAAGTNGCAATGAATGCTTTTCCNCAGCTNTCAAATGAAGATATNGATAANATNNTNGCATACACTGACTATGTNCCNGAACCTGTTGTTACAGCNGTTGCNGATGCNGGTGCTGTTCANCTNCAATCANANAGTTCAATTTCTACTGATATCATACTTGCNGTTCTNATTGTAATATTATTNGTTCTNATTTCNATGTTGTANNTAGTTAATAAGACACTAAGAGCAATAGCGCTTAATAATGGAATTGTAATNGAAAANCAANNNAAAAAACAAAGNAAACCAATTTGGATACTTTTTNTTCANAACCAATTTNTNGTATTTTGNTCAGTAGTATTTTTCTTGNTNTCNAGTGCATATTTTGCNTATGGNTGGTTNATGCAAGTTGGAATTGATCAAGGATATATGCCAATTCAACCTATTCACTANTCTCATAAGATNCANTCTGGNGATAANCAAATTGATTGTCAGTATTGTCATTCNTCTGCTCGTGTNTCAAAACATTCNGGNATACCNTCNCTTAANGTNTGTATGAANTGTCACCAAAATATTGCTGAATATAATGGAGANGAAGATTTAGAGAAGGGCTACACNAAAGAATTTTANACAAACGANATAAAAAANNTNTATAANGCNGTTGGATGGGATGAAGAAANAAGAATTTANACNGGAGAAACTGAACCNGTTAAATGGGTTAGAATTCACAATTTACCTGATCATGTNTACTTTAATCATTCTCAACACGTAAATGTAGCTGGAATTGAATGCCAAGAGTGTCATGGACCAGTTGAAGAGATGGAAATTGCTTACCAGTATTCTCCTTTGACAATGGGATGGTGTATTAATTGTCANCGTGAATCTGATGTGAAAGTTAAAGACAATGATTATTACACAAAAATACATGAAGAATTATCTAAAAAATATGGTGTTGAAAAATTAACTGTTGCACAGATGGGTGGTTTGGAGTGCGGTAAGTGTCACTATTAAAATGAATAAGAATATTAAGAAATATTGGAAAAGTGAAATTGAGTTGACAGACAGCTCAAAAGTAGAAACATTGAGAAATAATGAATTTGTTGANAAACTACCTGTTGATGATATTCTTTCTGATAAAAATTCTCTTGAAAACTCAAATACAAACAGAAGAGATTTTCTAAAATATTTAGGTTTTAGTACATCAGCTGCTGTTTTAGCTAGCTGTGAAGGCCCTGTTCATAAATCAGTTCCATATGTAATTCAACCTGAAAGAATANGACCTGGAATATCAAATTATTATGCAACNTCAATGTTCGANGGATATGATTGTGCTAATATTTTAGTAAAAACTAGGGAAGGTCGACCTATAAAAATTGAAAATAACAAACTTGCTAAATTTCATGGNTCAGCAAATGCTAGAGTTCATGCTTCAATATTATCCATGTATGATAGTGCAAGAATTCAAGGGCCAATTCATTTAGGAAAAGATATTTCTTGGGATGATTTTGATACTAAGATTATTGAAAAATTAGATTCATTAAGATTCTCAAATAAGCCNGTTGTTTTGATGACAAATACTATTGTAAGCCCAACAACATCTAAAATAATTTCATCTTTTACAGAAAAATATCCAAACGTNACTCATGTTGAATATGATTCAATTTCTGAAAGTTCTGTTTTAGATGCTCATGAGATGATGTATGGTATCCGAGCAATACCTTATTATGAGTTTGATAAAGCTAAATATATTCTATCAATAGGTGCTGATTTTCTTGGAGATTGGTTAGGATCAAATTATGATGGTGATTATGCAAAAGGTAGAATTCCAGTTAAAATTGATGGCACAGCGTCGATGTCAAAGCATATTCAGATTGAATCTAATATGTCTGTGACAGGCGCAAATGCAGATACTAGAATTCCAATATCTTCATCATTACAAAAGCTTTTCCTTGCTCATTTATATAAAAAAGTATCTAATTTAAATATTCAACTACCAGAGCTGGATGATAAACTTTCATCAAATTTAAACCAGATTTATGAAGATCTAATATCATATGGTAGCTCATCTCTGGTTGTTTGTGGTATTGATGATATTCATGCACAAATATTAACTAATTCAATAAATGATCTAGTAAAAAGTAAATGTAAGAGTACTTCCAAAGTTTCACTAGTAAGACAAGGAAATAATAAGAAGGTAAAAGATTTGATAAATAAAATTTATAATCAAGAAATTTCTGGACTTATTATAAGTGGAGTTAATCCTGCATACTCACTACCAAACTCAAAACAATTTTCAGAATCATTAGATAAGTTGGATTTTTCTGTTAACATTTCTATGAAGATGGATGAAACTTCATCAAAATGTCAATATGTTGCTGCTAGCTCTCATTACTTAGAATCTTGGGCTGATTTTGAATTTGTTAATGGAGAATATAGTATTTGTCAACCGACCATAAAAACATTATTTGATACAAGGCAGTTTGAAGAATGTTTATTGAAATGGTCTAATAGCTCAGAATCAATTTATGACAAGTTAAAAGAAAATTGGACAACTAATATTTTAAATTCTAGTGACTCATGGAACAAAGCAATTCATGATGGTGTATATTCTCTAAACAAAAACGTTAATTTTAGTAATAACTCCATTGATNTCGTTAATTCTATAAATGCTTTAACGAAAAATAAGACTAAAAATTTTGAATTATTCTTGTACTCTAAAATTGGAATGGGTGATGGTCAACGAGCCAATAATCCTTGGCTTCAAGAATTTCCTGACCCAATTTCAAGAGTGTCATGGGATAATTACTTAACTGTGTCTAAAAAAGATGCAGAGTCTCTTGGACTTAAAAATTATAATGAATCAAATGGTGCATTAAATAGTAATTATGCCAAAGTTNTTCTTGAGGATGAAGAAATNAAGTTGCCNGTAATTATTCAACCTGGTCAAGCAATAGGAACAGTTGGAATTTCTTTTGGTTATGGTAGAACTNTTGGTGTTAAATCTGAAATGAAAACTGGTTCAAATGCCTTTTTACTCTATAAAGATTTTTCAAAATTACAGGATGTTCAAATTAAGCCACTTTATGAAATTCATGAGTTTGCTTGTGTACAGTTGCATAATACTTTGATGGGTAGAGGTGATATTGTAAGAGAGACTACTCTTGAAGTATTTAACACAAAAGACAAAAACTATTGGAATCCAATACCTGTTGTTTCTAAAGATCACATTGAAACACCTGTTAACAAACGCGAAGTTGACATCTGGGAAGAATTTGATAGATCTATTGGTCATCATTTTAATCTCTCAATTGATTTAAATGCTTGTACTGGCTGTGGGGCGTGTGTTATTGCATGTCATGCTGAAAATAATGTTCCAGTTGTTGGAAAAAGAGAAATTAGAAAATCAAGAGATATGCATTGGCTAAGAATTGACAGATATTATTCATCCGATGTATCATTTGAGGACGATAATAAAAACAAGGATAATATTAATGGTATCTCTGATTCTCTAACTGTTTTTGGTCAAATGGAAGATCCAAATGAAAATCCTCAAGTTGTCTTTCAGCCAGTTATGTGTCAACATTGTAATCATGCTCCATGCGAAACAGTATGTCCAGTTGCAGCTTCATCTCACGGAAGACAAGGTCAAAATCACATGGCTTATAATAGATGTGTAGGAACAAGATACTGTGCAAATAACTGCCCTTACAAGGTTAGAAGGTTTAATTGGTTTTTGTATAACAATAATGATGAGTTTGACTTTAACATGAATGATGATTTAGGTAAAATGGTTTTAAACCCAGATGTAGTTGTAAGGTCAAGAGGAGTTATGGAGAAGTGTTCATTCTGTATACAGTCAACACAAGCAGTTATTTTAAAAGCCAAAAATGAAGGAAGAGAGGTTGATAAAAATGAATTTAATGATGCATGTGCATGTTCTGCAGCATGTTCAACCGGAGCAATGAGTTTTGGAGACATAAATAATAAGGAAAGTGAAGTATACAAGAGAAAGAAAGATGAAAGGGTATATCACCTTCTTGAATATGTAGGAACAAAACCAAACGTATTTTACCATACGAAGGTTAGAAATATTGATAAAAGTATATAATGGGATCTCACTACGAAGCACCAATTAGGAAACCGCTTGTAACAGGCAANAAGTCTTACCATCAAATNTCTGTTGATGTAGCAAGACCAATTGAGGGTGTTGCAAATAAAAAGTGGTGGATAGTATTTGGTATTTCCTTAATATTATTTATGTGGGGAATAGGTTGTATTATATATACAATTTCAACTGGTATTGGTGTTTGGGGATTAAATAAAACCGTCGGATGGGCTTGGGATATTACAAACTTTGTTTGGTGGATTGGTATAGGTCACGCTGGAACACTAATCTCAGCCGTGTTGTTATTATTTAGACAAAAATGGAGAATGGGAATAAATAGATCTGCAGAAGCTATGACAATTTTNTCTGTAATACAGGCAGGNCTATTCCCNGTTATTCACATGGGTAGACCATGGCTAGCATATTGGATTGTACCGATTCCAAATCAATTTGGTTCATTGTGGGTTAACTTCAACTCTCCACTACTTTGGGATGTTTTTGCAATTTCAACTTATTTAACAATTTCATTAGTATTTTGGTGGACAGGGTTGCTTCCAGACTTTGCTATGATTAGAGATCGGGCTATTAAGCCTTTTCAAAAAAAGATATATAGTTTAGTAAGCTTTGGATGGAGTGGTAGAGCAAAAGACTGGCAAAGATTNGAAGAAGTTTCTTTAGTTTTAGCAGGATTAGCTACTCCACTGGTATTGTCTGTTCATACAATTGTATCATTTGATTTTGCAACATCTGTAATNCCTGGATGGCACACGACAATTTTNCCACCTTATTTTGTAGCTGGTGCAATTTTTTCCGGTTTTGCNATGGTACAAACACTTCTAATAGTNATGAGAAAAGTTTGTGATTTAGAAGACTATATTACTTTACAGCACATTGAATTAATGAATATCGTTATCATGATTACAGGTTCATTGGTTGGATGCGCTTATATTACCGAACTATTTATTGCATGGTACTCAGGTGTTGAGTATGAGCAATATGCATTTTTGAACAGAGCAACAGGTCCATATTGGTGGGCATATTGGGCGATGATGACCTGTAATGTTTTTTCACCACAATTTATGTGGATTAAAAAATTAAGAACTAGTATAGTTTTCTCATTTGTTATTTCAATTGTTGTGAATATTGGAATGTGGTTTGAAAGATTTGTAATTATTGTTACTTCACTCCACAGGGATTATCTTCCATCGTCATGGACTATGTTTTCTCCAACATTCGTAGATATAGGAATTTTTATTGGAACTATTGGATTTTTCTTTGTTCTATTTTTACTTTATGCCAGAACATTCCCTGTTATTGCTCAAGCGGAGGTAAAAACAATTTTGAAATCATCCGGAGATAATTATAAAAAGTTAAGAGATAAAAAGTAATGGCAAAATTTATACACGCTATATATGATGATGATGATAAGCTTTTGGACGCTGTAAAAGATCTAAAAGAAAATAAAGTCACAATCGAGGAAGTGTTCACACCATTCCCTGTCCATGGTTTGGATCATGTAATGGGCTTAGCTCCTACAAGAATTGCTATAGCCGCATTCTTATATGGTTGTGTTGGTTTTACTTTTGCACTTTTAATGATTAATTACATTATGATTGTTGATTGGCCTCAAAATATAGGNGGTAAACCTAGTTTTAGCTTTCAGGAAAATATGCCTGCTTTTGTACCAGTTATGTTTGAATTAACAGTTTTCTTCACTGGGCACTTAATGGTTATCACTTTTTATCTTAGAAGCAGATTATGGCCATTTAAAAAAGCTGAAAATCCAATACCAGAAACTACGGATGATAAATTTTTAATTCAGATACCTGTATACGGAAACGAAAGTAAAATTAAATCCATTTTGAAAAAAACAGATTTATTTAAAATGTCTATAATAGATGCAAAGAAAGAGAACAACGAAGAAATTGATAATGTACAGAATAATGCACAAGATCGAGATACAGAAATTACAATTGGCTTTGTATTCCATTCAAGAAAGTACTCTGATGGTTCATCTAATTTAAGAATTCAATTTACAAAAGGAAGAGGTCAACAGTATGCTAAAAATTCAGGTTTAAGAATTTTTAGAAAGCATTGGATATCTAAAAAAAATGAAGTTAGTGATAAACATGTTGATTACATTAAAATAAATAAATCCCTAAATGTATTAAAGGCTAATATTGAGGAAGCAAAAAATAAATTTTCTAATGGATCACTTGATTTTGAAGATGTTTATAAAAATATAGTTAATTAATGAAGAAGTTGTTTAAACATACAGGCTATTTTTTATTACTATCCATGATGTTATCTTGTTTTGATCCTTCAAAACCTAATTATCAGTATTTTCCTAATATGTATGAATCAGTAGGATATGGAACGTATGACGAATCCGAAGCCTTTCCAAATGGAATTGAAGCTCAACTTCCTGTTGAAGAATCTATTCCACGAGGATGGCAACCATACGAATATGAGAACTCTACTGAGGGTTATGAATTAGCTAAAGTTGAGTTGAAGTCTCCATTTGAAAAAAATGATGAGAATCTTGCAAATGGAAAAAAAATGTATGAAATATATTGTTCTGTATGTCACGGATCAAAAGGTGATGGTAATGGTATTTTAATGGAAAGAGAAAAATTTCTTGGTATACCAAGTTATGCAGACAGAGATATTACAGAAGGTTCGATTTATCATGTATTGATGCATGGTATCAATTTAATGGGTTCTCATGCTGGTCAAGTCAATGATAAAGAAAGATGGCAAATATCTCAATATGTTTTAAAACTTAGAAATGATTTAATTAAGTGATGTATAAACTTTCAACAAATATTAAGATTTTCTCATTTTCACTAATAGTTTTAGGATTGCTAGGTATAGGATATGGTTTTTACTCAGCTCCAAAAACAATTGAGGAGTCAAAACAAATGGTTGCAAATTATCATGATGATTCACATTCCAACTCAGATTCACATTCATCTGAATCTGACTCATCAGAATCATATGGATATAATACACATTCATCAGACTCGCATGTTATGTCTCATGATGAGCATGTGTATCATCAATTAGCAAATAGGCCTTGGGCAGCACTTTATGTAGCAGCATTTTTCTTTTTTATGATATCATTAGGTACACTTGCTTTTTATGCAATTCAAAGAGCCGCTCAAGCTGGTTGGTCACCTGTATTATTTAGAGTAATGGAGGGAATTACTGGTTATTTACTTCCTGGGGGACTATTCGTGCTTTTAATTTTAATTCTCTCAGTATTACATTTCAATCACCTGTTTATTTGGATGGATCCTGAAGTAGTTGAACATGACAAAATTATCAAAGCTAAAAGTGGTTATTTAGACCCTTACTTTTTCTTAATTAGAGGTTTTATTTACCTGGGAGGCTGGTCATTATATCGATATTTTTCTAGAAAATTTTCAATTGCTCAAGACAATTCAAATGATAATAAGAATCATATAAAGAACTTTAAAATTTCTGCAGGTTTTCTAGTCTTTTTCTTAGTTACTGAATCAATGATGTCTTGGGATTGGATTATGTCAATTGACCCTCATTGGTTTAGTACCTTATTTGGATGGTATGTGTTTGCAAGTATGGCAGTGTCAGCAGTTACTACAATTGCATTGATATCGATATATCTAAAGTCTAAAGGATACCTACCTAATGTAAATGATAATCATATTCATGACTTAGGAAAATTTATGTTTGGTTTTAGTGTATTTTGGACCTATTTGTGGTTTTCACAATTTATGCTGATTTGGTACGCAAANATACCNGAGGAGGTTGTTTATTTTATTACAAGAATGGATGATTATACCATTCCTTTTTGGGGTATGGTTGTTATTAATTTTATTTTACCATTTTTAATTTTAGTTAGCAGTAATTTCAAGAGAGTTTATTGGATTATTACCATGGCTGGAATTATAATATTGGTTGGTCATTACATTGATGTTTATAACATGATCATGCCATCTGCAGTTGGGGATAAGTGGGGATTTGGAATACCTGAGCTAGCGTCTTTAATGTTTTTTGCAGGCTTATTCATATTNATTGTTTTTTCAACTCTAACAAAAGCTCCACTTGAAGCTAAAGGCGATCCATTTAATGAAGAAAGTAAAAAGTTTGTTTATCCATTTTAATATATAAGAATGACAATAATTTTTTCTATAATAACCGTAATTCTACTTTCAATTTCCGTTTGGCAAATAGCAAAGATTTTTGAGGTTTCCAATCTTGGAAAAAAGAGAGATGATTCACAAGTTGCTAATCACAAGGATAATGATTTGCATGGAAAGCTAATGTTTGCATTTTTAGTCTTCATTTATCTTGTAACTATTTTTTCATTTGTTTCTTATACAAAAGTTTTATTGCCTGAAGCAGCGTCTGAACATGGATCTACTTATGATACATTATTCTTTGTATCATTTGCATTAATAATGTTTGTACAAATAATAACTCAGGCATTATTACATTACTTTTCATATAAATACCGAGGTTTAAAAGATACTAAAGCTGAATTCATCACACATAATAATAAGCTTGAATTTATNTGGACAATAATTCCTGCNATNGTTNTATTNNNNTTNATTTTNTATGGTATGAACACTTGGAGTGATATTATGAATTTTGATGAGGATGAGGATGCGCTTGTTATTGAGCTTTATGCTCAACAATGGAACTGGAAAGCACGTTATGCTGGGGAAGATAATGTCTTGGGAGATGCAAATGTTAGATTTTTAAATGATTATGATGGAAGAAATATTGTTGGAATAGATTCCTCTGATCCCAATGGTTTGGATGATGTTGTTGTGACTCAAGAGTTTCATCTGCCCGTGGATAGGAAGGTGATTTTTAAGTTTCGTTCACAAGATGTTTTACACTCTGCTTACATGCCTCATTTTAGAGCACAAATGAATTGTGTTCCGGGAATGGTAACTGAATTTTCATTTACTCCTACTGTAACAACAGCAGATATGAGAATGAATCCCGACGTAGTATCGAAAGTTGAAAGAATAAATAAAATTAGGTATGATAATAGTCAGGAGCTCATAGCAAAAGGTGAAATGGCCCTGGAGCCATATCAATTTGATTATTTACTTTTGTGTGCTAAAATATGTGGCTCTTCACATTATAATATGCAAATGAAAATTATAGTCGAATCTGAAAAAGATTTTAATAAATGGTTAAGCTCTCAGTCAACATTTTCTGAGACAATTCAGTAAAAAAAATATTATGTCAATAGCTTTAAATAATAATACAGATCATAACGATGAACACCATCATCACGAGGAAACATATTTGACCAAATGGATTTTTAGTCAAGACCATAAAATGATTGCCAAACAATATTTCATAACTGGTGTAATTGTTATGGGTATCATAGGTGTTTTAATGTCATTGCTTTTTAGAATCCAGCTTGCTTGGCCTGAAGAATCATTTTCCATCTTCAATTTATTTTTAGGAGATCGATGGGCACCCGATGGTGTTATGGATCCAAATATATATTTAGCATTGGTAACAATACACGGAACCATAATGGTATTTTTTGTATTGACTGCTGGATTGAGTGGAACTTTCAGTAATCTTTTAATTCCACTCCAAATTGGAGCAAGAGATATGGCCTCTGGTTTTCTTAATATGATAGCTTTCTGGTTATTCTTTATATCAAGTGCAATTATGGTTGCCTCTTTATTTGTGGAGGCAGGTCCAGCAGCTGCAGGTTGGACAATTTACCCACCTCTCAGTGCACTACCTCAAACTCAACCTGGATCTGGATTAGGAATGACTCTGTGGTTAGTATCCATGGCTTTTTTTATTGCTTCCTCACTACTAGGATCACTTAACTACATTGTTACGGTTTTAAATTTAAGAACAAAAGGAATGACCATGTTTAGACTTCCTTTGACAATTTGGGCATTTTTTATAACTGCAATCATAGGTGTAATTTCATTCCCCGTTTTACTTTCTGCTGCATTATTATTAATAATGGATAGAAGTTTTGGAACCTCATTTTTCCTCTCAGATATTTTTGTTCAAGGTGAAGTATTGCACTATCAAGGTGGATCCCCTGTTTTATTTGAACACTTATTTTGGTTTTTGGGTCACCCTGAAGTTTATATTGTTTTACTTCCAGCTCTTGGGATAACCTCCGAAATTATTGCAACCNACTCAAGAAAACCAATATTTGGGTACAGAGCCATGGTTGCATCAATTCTTGCGATAGCTTTTTTATCAACTATTGTTTGGGGTCATCACATGTTTATAACAGGTATGAACCCTTTTCTGGGATCTGTTTTTACTTTTACAACATTATTAATAGCTATTCCATCAGCGGTTAAAGCCTTTAATTACATTGCCACTTTATGGAAGGGTAATTTACAGTTCAACCCCGCTATGCTTTTTTCAATAGGTCTTGTTTCTACTTTCATTACTGGTGGATTNACTGGAATTATTCTTGGAGATAGTGCTCTTGATATAAANGTNCATGATACNTATTTTGTTGTTGCNCACTTCCANTTGGTCATGGGTATNTCNGCTCTTTATGGACTATTTGCAGGTGTCTATCATTGGTTCCCAAGAATGTGGGGAAGAATGATGAATAAAACTTTAGGTTACGTTCACTTTTGGATAACTGCTGTCGGAGCATATGGAATTTTCTTCCCGATGCATTTTATTGGGATGGCTGGTCTACCAAGAAGGTACTATACGAATACTGCTTTTCCTTATTTTGATGACTTAGCTGACATTAATGTTCTTATTACAGTTTTTGCATTAGTAACTGGTATGGCTCAATTAATCTTTTTATTTAATTTCTTCCATAGCATGTATTATGGGAAAAAAGCTGAAAAGAATCCTTGGAATTCAAATACTTTAGAGTGGACAGCTCCTGTTGAACATATTCATGGAAACTGGCCTGGTAAAATACCCGAAGTATTTAGATGGGCATATGATTATAGCAAGCCTGGAAAAAATAAAGATTTTGTTCCGCAATCCACACCAATTGCTAAGGGTGAAAAAATAACAGAGCATTAAATTTGAATAGCTATATTTGGGTATGAACGAATCTTTGGATCCAACTAAAGAAAATTTAAACCCAGATGAAGTTGAAATCGATAAAGCGCTCAGGCCACTAAACTTTTCCGATTTTAATGGTCAAAAAAGTGTAATTGACAACTTAAAGATTTTTGTAGAAGCTGCTAATCAACGTTCAGATGCTTTGGACCACACATTACTTCATGGNCCCCCTGGATTAGGCAAAACAACCTTGGCTCATATATTAGCAAACGAACTCGGTGTCGGATTAAAAGTATCGTCTGGCCCCGTCATCGACAAGCCAGGAGACTTAGCAGGACTGCTCACAAGTTTGGAGGAAAGAGATGTTTTATTCATTGATGAAATTCATAGGCTATCTCCGGTTGTTGAGGAATATTTGTATTCAGCAATGGAGGACTATAAAATCGATATTATGATTGAAACTGGTCCTAATGCAAGATCAGTTCAAATTAATTTGAATCAATTTACATTAATAGGTGCTACAACCAGATCTGGATTACTAACAGCACCAATGCGAGCAAGGTTTGGTATAAATAATAGACTGGAATATTATGATAAAAATGTTTTGTCGAAAATCATTAAAAGAAGTGCAGAAATTTTGAATATTCCGATTGAAGACTTGGCATCTGATGAAATAGCTGGAAGAAGCCGTGGGACACCAAGAATTTGCAACTCACTTTTAAGAAGGGTTAGAGATTTTGCCCAAATTAAGGGCAGTGGCAAGATTGATTTATCGATAACTCAATATGCTCTAGAGTCACTAAGTGTTGACAAATTTGGTCTTGATGAAATGGATAATAAAATTTTAGATACAATTATAAATAAATTCAATGGTGGCCCAATTGGAATTAATACACTATCGACAGCTGTTTCTGAAACGGCAGAAACAATAGAAGAAGTTTATGAGCCTTTTTTAATTCAACAAGGTTTCATTATAAGAACACCAAGAGGACGTGAAGTTACTGCAAAAGCTTATGAGCACCTTAATTTAAAACCAAATAAAACACAAAAGGATCTTTTTGATTAAAAATGGATCTAAAAAAACAATATACAGANTTNATNAAATCNAAATCTNTNGATCTNGGTTTNATGTCNTGTGGTATTTCNAAATCNGGTTTTTTAGCATCTGAGGCAGATAGATTTGAAAGTTGGTTAAAAAATAATTACCATGGAAAGATGTCATATATGGAACGAAATTTTGATAAAAGATTGGACACCACAAAGTTAGTTGAAGGTTCTAAAAGTGTAATTTCTCTTACATATAATTATTTTCCCAAAAGAGTTCTGAAAAATGATGAAACATTTAAAATTTCTAAGTATGCCTATGGAAAAGATTATCACATAGTTCTAAAAAAGAAGCTTAAAGAACTTTTAAATATCATGCAAACCAAATTTGGACATTTTGAGGGAAGAGTTTTTGTTGATTCAGCCCCAATTTTAGAAAGAGCTTGGGCAAAAAAAAGCGGTTTAGGTTGGATTGGAAAAAACACCAATTTAATTAATAAAAAATCAGGTTCATTTTTTTTTCTCGCCGAAATAATAGTTGATCTGGAACTCAATTACGATAACCCAACAACAGATCACTGCGGAAGTTGCACAGCCTGCATAGATGCATGTCCGACAGATGCAATTTATGAACCCTACAAGCTTGATGCTAGTAAATGTATTTCCTATTACACCATAGAACTCAGAGATAATTTTTCATCAAATTTATCTAGTGATTTCAAGGATTGGATTTTTGGATGCGATATATGTCAAGATGTTTGTCCCTGGAANAGATTTTCAAAATCCAGTGATGAGGTCCTTTTTGAAACTATACCAGAACTTAGTAAGTTTAAGAAATCAGATTGGATTGATTTAACAGAGGAAACATTTAAAAAAGTATTTAAAGAAAGTCCCATTAAGCGATCAAAATTTAAAGGATTAAAAAGGAATGTCAATTATGTTAAATAAAAACCTTAGAGTTCTTCCTAAAGTCGAGTTGCACTTGCATTTGGATTGTTGCTTGAGTTTTGATGTGGTAAAAAAAATAAATCCACAAATTGATATTCAAACTTTCAATAAGAATTTTAAAGCACCATCATCTTGTAGTTCTGTCAAAGAGTACATTAAATGTGCTGAATTTGCGGTTGATTTGATGCAAGATGAAATAAGCATTAAATTGGTAGTAGAGGACCTGTTTGAACAATTAAAAGCTGAAAATGTTATTTATGTTGAAATTAGATTTGCCCCATTATTGCATTGTAGAGACAAATTATCCCCAGACGATGTTGTTGAAATTGTAAATAATATATCCAAAAAATGCTCAGATAAATATGATATTCATTATGGTCTTATATTATGTACATTAAGACATTTTGACGAAATGCAAAGCATGGAAACTGTAAGGTTGGTTGACAAATTTAAAAATAGTGGAGTTTTTGCTTTGGATATCGCCGCAGATGAAGCTGGATACTCACTTGATAATCATATTAGTGCCTTTAACTTTGCAAATGAGAATAATATAAAAAGCACAGCTCATGCTGGTGAAGCCAAAGGTCCTGAAAGTATTAAAGAAACCTTAAAAAAACTTAAGGTAAAAAGAATTGGTCATGGTGTGCGGTGTGTTGAGGATAAAGAGCTTGTGAAATATTTGAGTAATAACGATATTCATCTCGAAATTTGTTTAACAAGTAATATTAAAACTGCCACTTTTAAGTCTATTGTCTTACATCCAGTTGATAAAATATTTAAATCAAATATTTCACTAAGTCTCAGCACGGATGGAAGGACAATTTCAAACATTGATTTAACAAGCGAATACGAATTGGTTATGAAAGAATTTGGTTGGGATATGAATGATATTAAAAAAACAAATTTAGATGCAATTTCCCACTCATTTACAACCCCAGAAATAAAAAAAGAGCTTATTAAAAAAATAAACAGTTCTTACTAACTAGCCCCATAGTTCAATGGATAGAACAAAAGTTTCCTAAACTTTAGATCTAGGTTCGATTCCTAGTGGGGCTACTACAACTGTTTCAGAGCCTCCTCAATACCAAAGTATGCAGGTTTTTTTTCAAAATTTTCATTATGTGGAGTTGCTTGTCCACAACTAGGGAAATGTGCAGGAATCCAACTATCAATATCAGACGAGCCCCATATAAGTATGGTGTTGCAATTTGATTTAGAGAATGCAGTGGAAATTATTTCCTTATATGCATTTTTTTGATCCTCAACACCTTGGGAAATCCCATCACAAATTCTAATATCCAATTCAGTTAAGTTTGCAATAAACCCATTATTTCCTAAATCATCAATCGTGTTTCCAAACTTTTCAATGAATGAGCTAGTCATATCTTCAAGCCTGAAGTGTGATTGAAGTCCAACTCCATCAATTGGTGCATTGAATTGTGTTTTTAAATTTTTAACCATTGTTCTCATTAGGTTATTCTTGGATGTTCCATATTCTTCAATTCCATAATCATTGTAGAATAGTTTAACATCTGGATTCTCTTCTCTAGCCCATTTAAAAAGCTTTGAAAAATAAGATAAATATCCAATTTCACCATTATCATTTTCCTCAATGTTGACCTTTTCATACCATGTATTGGGCCTGTAGCCGTTAAAGATAATAGCTTCATTTAATACATCCCACTCATCGATTTTACCATTTGTATACCTACTTAGAGCTCTTATGTATGACTCTGTGAAATCATAGATTTGCTGTGAGGTCCAAGTTTTAGATTCTTCATTTAACCAATTTGGAATTTGTTTGTACCAAATCATAACATGACCTCTCTTTTTCATATTATGTTTGTTGGCATAATTAACAAACCTGTCAATATTGTATGTATTTAGGTCACTGATTTTTATGTTGAAAGGATCCTCAGGTCTGTCCCTAAGTAGATTTACCATTTTTAATTTATTCCCAGTGACAAGTGCATTATACTCTGTTTTTAAAATATTATCTATTGCTCCATTGTAGATGGCATGATCATCAAAAAAACCATCTCTCATCAAATTTCCAATAAATTTTCCTTTTGAAATGGCTATGTCCTTCAGTCCAGTTTCTGTAACTGTGGGTGTTTCATTAGAATTATCATCACTGTCGGTACTACAACCAATTAACAGAACTAAGATTACTAAGTAAAATTTTTTCATAGATTTCAAAAATAGGATTTTTAATCATCAAAAGCAGATCGATTGGCATTGGTATGTTTTTTTAAAATCCTTTTTGATTCTTTCTTTACTATGGAATCTGATTTTAGTTTCCATAATGATTGAGATGCATGTTTATAGGTTTCCTTAATATCAACAATTGGCTTTGGATAGTTTTTATCCAGTTTAAAACTGTAAAGTTTTTCTTCAATTGTATTAATTTTCCAAGGCTCATGGATCAATTTCAGTGGTAAATGCTCTAGTTCTGGAACCCATTTTTTAATAAAAGTTGCATCAGGGTCATGTTCTAGAGAATTCTTCACAGGATTATAAATTCTAATCATATTGATTCCAGTTTCCCCAGCNTGCATCTGAAATTGTGGGTAATGAATTCCAGGTTCAAAATCCAAAAAGTTTTTTGCCAAATGAACCACTCCNTCTTGCCAATTCTGCCATAAATGGTGGGTTAAAAATGAAACAAGCAATGCTCTCATTCTAAAATTTAGATAACCAGTCTTTACAACACATCTCATACTGGCATCGACTAGAGGGAATCCNGTCTTTCCTTTTTTCCAAGCATTTAAATTTTTTTTGTTGACTGTCTTATTGTTTTTATATCCTTTGTTAATGCTTCTAAATTCCATTTCTGGTTCCATTTCAAATTTTTGTATAAAATGCGATTGCCACCTTAATCTAGATGTAAAGGAATTGAAGTGTAATCTTGATTTGCCTTTTTCAATTTCTTTTTTTGCCAATTGCCAAACATATCTTGTTGATAAATTTCCCCATGAAAAGTATGGAGATAATCTTGAGCAGTGATATCTTGAAAGCTCAGGTTTACTAATTTTAAAATGATACTTTTTATATCTGTCATTTAAAAAGCTTTTCAAGTATTTGTGNGCTTCTGTTGGCCCACCTTTTTGAGTATGATTTGATCTAACTCCTTTAATTTTAATTTCATCAAGCTTGTCAATACTTACATTAATAAAACTTTCACAACTTGCATTGGTAGCTTTAATTGGCTGCATCATTTGAGTTTTCCAGTTTTCAATCCATTTGTCTCTATTTTTTCTTCCTCTAAAAACACCAGTCCTTGGTTTTTCAATCCATTCAATTTTATTTCTTTTACAAAAAGATTTGAAGGCAATATCTCTCTTGTAAGTCACATCAAGACCTATTTCCTCCGTTGAAAAAACGGATTTCACATTGTATTTTTTTGATAATTTTTGAAAAAAATTGGTCAATTCACATTCATAGACATGAATTCGAGTATCAAATTTTTTCAAACTGTTATTGAGGTCTGAAATGGATTCTTTTATGAAATTTATGTGTTTTTTTGANATGTGCTGATCATTAATGATTATGGGCTCAAATAAATAAATCAGCAATAGAGGATGTTNGGATTCAATAGCATCGCTTAATGCAATNTTATCAATCAGCCTGAGATCTCTTTTGAACCAAAATACATTTATATTTTGCTTCAAATTTTTATTAAAGTGTAATTACTAAATTGGAACCACTCACAGTGGCTGTATAGCACTTTAAAGATCCACCACTTCCTTGGTTAGAATTAGGTTGCACAGCAGGAGTAGCACAATCTGATTTGAACCATCTTCCATGTGTTCCACATGTAAATCGACCATTGGATGAATTGTAGCTCCATGCTAAATGCGAATTTTGATGGGGACATCTTCCTTCAAAAACTCTGTATGATGTTGAACTTATTTTTAAAATCAATAATTTTTCAGCACCAAACTGTTTCCATCCATTGGATTGAAGGTCTGAGAAATTAGAATTATTCAGATCAATCGTAATTGTATTTCCACTTTTTGTGTAACCAGCATCAGTATTTCCTCCTGTGTTTCCTCCATTGTTGTTGCCACTTCCCATATCAGTGTCATCATCACCTGATGAACACGATTGAATGGCAGGAACACCTAAAAATGCCATCGCTACAGCAGGACACACATGATTTAAAAATTCTCGTCTTTTATTTTTTTCTTTTTCGCTCATGCTTTTAATATAACAATTTTTATACCAATCATTTTTTTTATTATCATGTGATTAAAAATACTGTGCACGCACAGTATTTTTTCGTAATTTTGCATTATGCTAAAACAACTAACATTCTTCATTTTATTGATTTCATCATTGTCTTTCTCACAAGGTCTTAAAACAAAGGGAAAAATCATTGTAGATGAGAATGAAAATGAAGTTTTACTTCGTGGTTATACACCCGGTGGCTGGCTTGTTATGGAGGGTTATATGATGCAATCTGAAGGTACAGCTGGAGCACAACATGAATTTGTTGAGAGGTTTACTGATTTAGTTGGTGAGGACAGAACCAATCAATTTTTTGCGAAATGGAGAGAAAATCACTTCATGCAAGAAGATGTTGATTCTTTGGCCTCTTGGGGTTTCAACAGCATCAGGGTTCCCCTACACTATAACTTATTCACACTTCCAATACAAGAGGAGCCAAATGCCGATCAAAACACATGGCTTGAAACAGGTTTTGAGATAATAGATAATGTTCTTTCATGGGCTGAACCTCATAAAATGTACGTTATTTTGGATATGCATGCCGCTCCCGGTGGACAGGGAAGAAATTCTGAAATCTCTGATTATGATCCATCCAAACCATCCCTTTGGGAAAGTGAAAGAAATAAAACAAAACTAGTCGAGCTTTGGAAAAAAATTGCAGAAAGATACAAAGACAACAAGTGGATTGGTGGCTATGACTTAATCAACGAAACCAATTGGGATTTACCTGGAGGAGTAGCCCTGAGAGAATTGTATGAAAGAATTACCACAGCAATCAGGTCAGTGGGCGACAATCATATTTTATATATTGAAGGAAATGACTATGGAAACAATCATGCTGGCCTAACTCCGCCGTGGGATGATAACATGGTTTATAGTTTTCACAAATACTGGAACANTACAAATGAANATGACCTTGATTGGATNTTGCCNCTNAGAGAAAATTATGATATTCCTCTTTGGATGGGTGAGTCTGGTGAAAATTCTAATAAATGGTATACGGATGCCGTTCATTTATTTGAGTCCAACAATGTTGGTTGGGCTTGGTGGGCAATAAAAAAACTTGGTGATATCGATAGTGCATTNTCTGTTGTNAAAAATCCAGGTTANCAAGACATTATCAATTATTGGAAAGGAGAGGGTGACAAGCCCAGTGAAGATGATGCCTTTGCCGCCATGATGAAATTGGCAGACAATCTTTTAATTAAAAACTGTCTCTACAGAAAAGGGATAAAAGATGCTCTTCTNAGACAACCACACACCAATGAAACAATACCATACAACAAAGCTCAAGAAATACCTGGTATGGTTTATTTGTCTGACTATGATCTAGGAAAAAGTGGCTATGCTTATTATGATTTAGATTCTGCCGATTACAATTTATCAACTGGCTCTTTTCAGGCATGGAACAGGGGTTGGAGATACAGAAATGACGGTGTAGATATTGAAACTAATGAAGATTCAAAAAGCAATGGTTACCACGTTGGATTTGTGGGCAAAGGAGAGTGGATCAAATATACAGTTGATGTAAAGGAGAGTGGATTGTATAGGGCTGATTTTCGTCATGCATCTGCAGCAGATGGTGCTCGATTTTACTTAACAAATAACAATCAAAACTTAACGTCTGTTCTGACCACAAACAACACCGGTGGCTGGTTTAATTTTATAACAACTTCTATGAGTGGATTGGTTTTGAATGCTGGATTGCAAGAAATAAAAATACATTTTGACTCAAACAGTGAGGTAAATATCTCTTCAATTGATTTTGTTAAAGTTGGAGAGATTAGTCAAGCTAATTTCAGTTCGGTTTCTGCAAAAACAGGTTCTGACGAAAAATCTATTGAATTGTACTTGAATCAAAGCTTGGACGAAAATTCTATTGCAAACAGCAAAGATGGGTTCACAATTACAGTAGACGGAGAGAGTGTGAGTATTAATTCACTTTCATACGATGACGAAAAATCAAGAACACTAATTATAAATCTTGTGGATAACCTTTTATTTGATCAGGAAATTCTAATTTCTTATTCAGGAGAAAGTGTCCTGTCAAAAACCAACAAACCATTACAAAAATTCACAAATTTGTCAGTACTTAATGATTTGGAGGCTAGATATGTCTTACCGGCAAAGATTCAGGCCGAAGATTATGTAAATATGTTGGGAATTTCTGTTGAAAGCACAAGTGATACTGGAGGAGGCTCAAACATAGGATATACTCATAAAGATGATTATGCGGAATATAAGATATACAACGAAGAAAGAAGAAAGTTTACGGTTGACTTTAGGATAGCATCCAACTCTGATGCTGGTGAAATTTCATTGGATTTGGTTGAAGAATCTACTGGCAGATTTATTACAATTATGGATAAGCTGACTTTACCCGTAACAAATGATTGGCAAAGCTGGACGACAATTACCAAAAACCTAAGTGAAGATATCCGCAAAGGAGTTCACATTATTAGACTCAATATACATAAGGGCGGGTTCAACATGAATTGGATGGATTTTAAAGAAATCGATTCTGACGGTGATGGTGTTTCGGATTCGAACGACAATTGTCCCAATACNCCTCAGGGCACTAGGGTAGATGTTAACGGTTGTCCGGTATTTGAGCTTCCGCTGAACAACTTTAAAGTTGAGGTAGGCAGTGCTACTTGTGTTGGCAAGAGTGATGGTGTGATTAATTTAAGTGTAGAGGANGCCAGTTATGATTATTCTGTAACCATTACNGGTCAGTCTGATTTATCGATTACAGGAACATCCACGNCAGCTTCGTTTACGGGTCTGGCTAAGGGAACGTATGAGGTATGCTTCAAGGTTGTAGGACAGGATGGTTATGAGCAGTGTTTTGAGGTGGTGGTTGGTGAGCCTAAGCCATTGAGTGCGTTTATTGATGTGGATGATGATAGTGGTAAGATCAGCATATCAATGAGTGGTTCTGACAGCTACAACATCAATATTAACGGCATAGACACAACAGTTGATGGAGATCTGTTCGATACGGAGCTTTCNACAGGTTTGAGTATTATTAGGATATCTACGGATCTTGAGTGTCAAGGAGTGATTGAGAGGGAGGTATTTATATCGGAGAAGATCCATTATTATCCAAATCCAACAATCAGCAATGTGAACGTACATGTAGGAGGGGAGGATGCATCAGTAAAAGTGAGTGTATTTAGTGAGAAGGGAGATTTGATTTACACAAGAGATCAAAGTGTAGAACAAGGCTCAAGAAAGATCCATATTGATCTTACAAATCAAATCACAGGAACATACATCGTGACACTGGAGAGTAAAACAGTCAGACAAAGCTTTAAAGTTATTAGAGAATAAACTAAAAAGACTTCCAACCTAGAGATTTGATTTCAGCTTTAGAACCATTACCCAAATCCAAATATGTGTTTTTATCATTTGTTATATGGCCAATGACATATAAATCTAAATCACTATTTTCAATTTTTTTNTAATCATTTGGGTTAATGGTAAACATAATTTCATAATCCTCACCACCAGACATAATAACAGAAATTGGATCTAAATTAAATTCTTCGCATACCCTTAACAGGGTCTGATCTTTAAAGATTTTATCTGAATATAATTTACATCCCTTACCTGAGCTATTGCATATATGAATTATCTCAGATGAGAGACCATCACTGATATCAATCATCGCTGTAGGCACAATTGAATTCTTTTCTAAAAAGTCAATTATATCAGTTCTAGCTTCAGGTTTTAATTGACGCTCAACTAGCTCCTTATACGGCTCTAAATCGGGTTTGCTATTTGGGTTAACTAAAAAAACTTGTTTTTCTCTTTCAAGAACTTGTAATCCGAGATAGGCTAAACCTAACTTACCAGAAACAACAATTAAGTCATTATTCTTAGCTCCAGATCTTTGACATATTTTTTTATTATCTACAACACCCATTGCAGTAACAGAAATTATTAAACCCTTTTGTGATGAAGTAGTGTCTCCACCTACCAAATCAACTTTATATCTTTTACAAGCAAGGTTAATTCCTTCATAAAGCTCATTTAAAGTTTCTAGTTTAAATCTGTTTGAAACTGCAATTGAAACAGTAATCTGTTTACAAGTTCCATTCATTGCACATATATCTGAAATATTACTGACAACAGCTTTATAACCTAAGTGTTTGAGAGGAAAATAAGACAAATCAAAATGTACACCCTCAACCAACATATCAGTAGAGATCAAAGAATACAAATTTGAATTTTTTATAACAGCGGAATCGTCTCCAATTCCAACTATAGTAGACTCGTTATATATCTTGACATTCTTTTTTATGTGTTCAATAAAGCCAAATTCACCAATTGATGAAAGATCAGTTAATTTTAAATTTTTTTTGTCAGTTTCTTTGTTTTTATGGCCCATATTTTGAATGAAGATTACTTCAAATTTAGATTAATAAATATTTTTTAAAGGATTATATTTGCAAAATATGATTAAGGTAGCTGAAACGGCAAGAGATGAAGTAAATAAACTAATGAAATTAGATGGTTTTAATCCATCAAAAGATTTTATTCGTGTTGGTGTTAAAAGCGGGGGTTGCTCTGGATTATCATATGAGATGAAGTTTGATAAGCTTTCAGGTGAAAATGATAAAGTTTTTGAAAATAATGGTATAAAAATTGCCGTGGATAAAAAAAGTTTTTTGTATTTGGTTGGAACAACACTTGAATACCACGGAGGATTAAACGGAAAAGGGTTTGTTTTTAATAATCCTAATGCAAATAGAACATGCGGCTGCGGAGAAAGCTTTTCATTATAAGTAATTAAAAATGGCGTACACAGAAGAAGAATTAAAAAAAGAGTTAGAAAGTCAAGAATATCAATATGGTTTTACAACCGATATTGACTCTGAAACGTTTCCAGTTGGATTAAACGAAGATATAGTCAAGGCTATTTCTAAAAAAAAGAATGAACCTGAATGGATGACTCAGTGGAGACTGGAAGCTTATTCTGCTTGGAAGGATATGGAGGAGCCAAACTGGCATAATGTAAAATATAAAAAGCCTGATTTTCAAGCTATTTCTTATTTCTCAGCACCAAAAACTAACAAGTATAAAAGCCTAGATGAAGTTGACCCAGAACTAATCAAAACCTTTAACAAACTTGGTATTTCAATTGAAGAACAAAAAAAATTAGCTGGAGTTGCTGTTGATATAGTGATGGATTCGGTCTCAGTTGCAACTACATTTAGAGAAACATTAGCAGAAAAGGGTATAATTTTTTGTTCGATTTCCGAAGCAATTAAAGATTACCCTGAATTAGTTAAAAAATATATTGGCAAAGTTATACCCAGAAAGGATAATTATTATGCGGCACTAAATTCTGCCGTTTTTTCTGATGGGTCATTTTGTTACATACCAAAAGGTGTCAAGTGCCCAATGGAATTATCAACTTACTTTAGAATTAATCAAGCGGGTACCGGTCAGTTTGAAAGAACTTTAGTGATTGCAGATGAAGGAAGTTATGTTAGTTATTTAGAAGGGTGTACTGCCCCAAGTAGAGATGAGAATCANCTTCATGCNGCTGTNGTNGAACTAATTGCNATGGATAATGCTGAAATAAAATACTCAACCGTTCAAAATTGGTATCCNGGAAATAAACAGGGAAAAGGNGGGGTTTACAATTTTGTAACCAAAAGNGGATTATGTAATACCAACTCAAAAATTTCTTGGACNCAAGTAGAAACTGGCTCAGCTGTTACATGGAAATATCCATCTTGCATTTTAAGAGGTGATAATAGTATTGGAGAATTTTATTCAATCGCCGTGACCAATAACTATCAACAAGCAGACACGGGTACCAAGATGATTCACATTGGAAAAAACACAAAGAGTACCATTATTTCCAAAGGTATTTCTGCTGGAAAATCACAAAATAGCTACAGGGGACTTGTTCAAATCGGTAAAAGAGCATCTAATGCAAGGAACTTTTCACAATGTGATTCACTTCTAATGGGGAATAATTGTGGAGCACACACGTTCCCATACATTGAAGCAAAAAATAAATCAGCTCAAATCGAACATGAAGCGACAACAAGTAAAATCGGTGAAGATCAAATCTTTTATTGCAACCAAAGAGGAATTGATACAGAGAAGGCTATCGCATTAATTGTTAATGGATTTAGTAAAGAAGTTCTAAACAAACTGCCAATGGAATTTGCTGTTGAAGCACAAAAATTATTAGAGATATCTTTGGAAGGTTCCGTTGGTTAAAAATTTTTTTTTATGTTAAAAATCGAAAATTTACATGTTAGTATTGATGATAAAGAAATTCTTAAGGGATTATCATTAGATGTTAAGCCCGGTGAAATTCATGCTATAATGGGGCCAAATGGTTCCGGAAAGAGTACTCTTTCATCTGTCATCGCAGGTAGTGAAGACTATGAAGTTGTTAAAGGAAATATTTTTTATAATGATGAAAATATTGAAGATCTTTCAGCAGAAGAAAGAGCAAATAANGGAATTTTTATGTCATTTCAGTATCCTGTTGAAATACCAGGAATTACCGTAACAAACTTTATCAAAACAGCCATTAATTCAAACCTAAAAGCTAGAGGTGAAAAAGAAATGCCTGCTGGAGATATGTTAAAAAAAATTAGAGAAAAATCAAAGTTATTGGAAATTGATTCAAAATTTCTGTCTAGGTCTTTGAATGAAGGATTCTCNGGTGGAGAGAAGAAAAGAAATGAAATTTTCCAGATGGCAATGTTAGAGCCTAGTCTAGCAATACTTGATGAGACTGACTCTGGACTCGACATTGATGCTTTAAAAATTGTTGCAAATGGTGTGAATAAACTTAAAAATGACGATAATGCTATCATAATAATTACACATTATCAAAGACTTTTAGACTATATTCTGCCGGACTTCGTACATGTTCTTCAAGACGGAAAAATCACAAAATCTGGAGATAAATCTTTAGCTCTTGAGCTGGAAGAAAAAGGCTATGATTGGATTTAATTTTTAATATGTCACTAAAAGAAAAACTTGTTTCCTCATTTTTAGCATTTGAACTTGACACAAACATAATGTCAAATGTTCATAAAATAAGATCACAATCGATAAAAGAATTTGAAAAAATTGGATTTCCAAATTCAAAAGATGAATATTGGAAATATACTCCGGTCAAAAAAATTTTAAATGAAAAACTGACTTTATTTAATAAGAAAAGACACCTCATTGAATTTGATAAGGTAAAAGACTTCTTTTTAAATGGAATTGAATCCTACAAACTTGTTTTTATAGATGGAATGTTTGATCCTCTTTGGTCGGACACAACTCATGAAGAAGCCGATGTTTGTATTTTATCTTCTGTTCTAGAAAAAGAAAAATATAATGATGTTATTTCTAAATACTACAATAAGCTAGTAAATAGTAAAGAGTCATTCAGTCTTTTAAATAGTTCATTTTCAAAAGAAGGTGCATATGTTCACGTACCAAAAAATGTAGTTCTTGATAAACCTGTTGAAATTGTTCATATAAATTCAGGTGGTGAATCATCTTTAATGCTTCAGCCAAGAAGTTTAGTAGTTCTTGAAAAGAATTCAAAGGCCCAAATAATTGAGAGTCACTTTTCTTTAAATGGGAAACAGGAATCATCTGTAAATAACGCAGATGACTTTATTGATCCCTTAACGAACTCTTTAACTGAAATTCATATCAATGAAAATTCAAACCTAGATTATTACAAAATCCAAAATGATGTTGAAACTTCATCGATTATTGATAACACTTACATTGATCAAAAAAGCAATAGTGAAGTAAGTTGTCATACATTTTCTTTTGGAGGTAATATTGTTCGTAATAATTTAAATTTTTATCAAAACGGAACTAATGTTAATTCCATTCTAAAGGGTGTTACAATCCTTGGCACTAATCAACATACAGATCATCATACATTAGTTCATCATGCAAACCCAAATTGTGAAAGCTATCAAGAGTATAAAGGAATTTATGATGATAAGTCTACTGGAGTATTCAATGGCCGAGTAGTGGTAGATAAAATTGCTCAAAAAATTAATGCTTTTCAACAAAATAATAATCTTATAATTGGTGATAACGCGACAGTAAATACTAAACCTCAACTTGAAATATTTGCTGACGATGTGAAATGCTCACACGGATGTACAATAGGACAACTTGATAAGGAGGCTCTATTTTATTTAAAAGCAAGGGGAATCAATGAAAATGATGCAAAAGGACTTCTTACATATGCATTTGCAAATAATGTTTTGGAAAATGTGAAGATGCAAGTTTTAAAATCGAAAATAAAAAAGATTATCGCTGATAAGATTGGTGTTAATCTTGGCTTTGAGTTATGAATCTAAGTTTTGATGTCGAAAAAATTAGACAAGATTTTCCAATCTTGTCAAAGAAAATCAATAACAAGCCTTTGATCTATTTTGACAATGCTGCTACATCTCAAACCCCAATTTGTGTGATTGATTGCATCAAAGATTATTATGAAAAATATAACTCTAACATTCATAGAGGGGTACATTCATTAAGTGATGAGGCCACTAGTGCTTATGAAGATGCAAGGAATAAGGTAAAAGATCATTTTAATATAAAATACAGCGAGGAAGTAATTTTTACATCAGGCACAACTCATTCAATAAATATTGTTTCTAATGGGTTTAGTAAAATATTAACAAAAGATGATGAGATTATTGTCTCAGGACTTGAACATCATTCCAACATTGTCCCGTGGCAAATGATGATTGAATCTAGTGGAGCGAAATTAAAAGTTATTCCACTAATGGAAAATGGAGAATTAGATATGGATGAGTTTGCAAACATCCTTTCACTCAAAACAAAAATTGTTTTCTTAAACCATGTTTCTAATGCTTTGGGGCTAATTAATCCTATTGAGAAAATAATAAATATGTCTCATGAAAAAGGAGCATATGTTTTAATTGATGGTGCACAAAGTGCTGCTCATTTCAAAATTGATTTACAAAAACTAAATGTTGATTTTTTTACAGCTTCAGCTCACAAACTTTGTGGGCCAACTGGTGTTGGCTTTCTATATGGTAAAAAAGAATTATTACATAGGATGGATCCACTAATGGGTGGAGGGGAAATGATTTCAGATGTGACTTTTTCAAAAACAACGTATGCAGATCTTCCTCACAAATTTGAAGCAGGNACCCCAAATATTTCAGGTGTTATCGCATTTGGTAGAGCATTGGATTATTTGAACGAAATTGGATTAGAAAAAATAGAAAATTATGAAAATGATTTGCTTGATTACGCAAATTCTAAACTCAAGCAAATAGAGGGCCTAAAAATTTATGGTGAATCTAAAAATAAAACCTCTGTGATATCATTTAATATTGAAGGCATTCATTCATACGACATTGGGGCTCTATTAGATAAATTCGGTATTGCTGTTAGAACAGGACAGCATTGTGCTCAACCAATAATGGATCATTTTGGTGTAGATGGCACAGTAAGGGCATCTTTTTCGTTTATCAATACTTTTCAAGAGATAGATGACCTCTTCGAGGCATTGAAGAAAGTAAAATCTATGTTAAGTTAATTTATAACTTTATACTATGACCATTGAAAATGCTCAAAAAGATATAATTGATAATTTTTTATTTTTTGATGATTGGACCCAAAAGTATGAGTACATCATTGAGTTGTCCAAGGATTTAGAATTTATGAGCGAGAATCTAAAAAATGAAGATAATTTAATAAAGGGGTGTCAGAGCAAAGTATGGTTACATGCTGAAATGGTTAATGGAAAAATTAACTTTTTAGCTGATAGCGAGGCAATAATTACAAAAGGTATAATCTCTATTCTATTGAATGTATTTAATAATAGAGAGCCTCAGGAAATACTTGATTCCGATATGGGCTTTATTGAAAAAATAGGATTAAAAGAGCACCTATCACCAAATAGAGCAAATGGCTTGTCTTCAATGTATAAACAAATTAAATTTTATGCTCTTGCCTTTAGTAAATCCTAAATTATGACTGAAAAAATTGACCCAAAAAAACTAGGTGACCAAGTTGTAAAAGTTTTAAAAACTGTTTATGATCCCGAAATACCAGTTGATATATATGAACTTGGATTAATCTATGATGTCTTTCTGAATGAGAGTAATGATGTTAAGGTTTTAATGACATTAACTACTCCTAATTGCCCAGTTGCAGACTCACTTCCAGAGGAAGTAAAAAATAAGATTAAAGAAATTCCCCAAGTAAATGAAGTTGAGATTGAAATGACTTTTGATCCACCATGGTCTAAAGACCTGATGAGTGAAGAAGCAAAATTAGAACTTGGTTTTTTATAAATGACGTTCGAAATAAAAAATAGGGTTTCTGAAAGTAAGCTTATAACCATTGACTTTAATGACTTTATTACAGGTTTTTCATTTGAAAATTTCGATATTAAACCATGGCTAAAAGATGGCATAGTCCTAATTGAGAAAGATTTTAGAGAAAAAGTAAAAGGATTCGACTGGACTAATCTGAAAGGAAAAAAAGTATCAATTATCTGTTCAAATTCAGCCATTATTCCTGATTGGGCATTTATGCTAGTAAGTTCTGAATTGACAAAGGCGGGTGTAAATAACTTTATTGGTGATGAAAAATCATATAAAGAATATTTAATAAATGAAAAGATTACAAATTTTGATTTGGATTCAGTTTCTAATAAACCCGTTATAATTAAAGGATGTGCTGATGAGAACTTTAATAAATTTATTTATTCACAATTAATTCAAAAAATTCAAGGGGTTGTTTCAAGTATAATGTATGGTGAAGCCTGCTCATCAGTTCCAATTTATAAAAAAAAATGAGGGCTATAAGTTTTGTTTTACTAATTAGCTTAACAGTAAACTCCTATTCCCAAGAAAAAACAACTGACTCAATAAATACAAATTGGGAAAAATCAGGAAAATTTACATTTCTAGGCAACCAATCTAGCTATAGTTATTGGACAGCAGGTGGACAGACAAGTGTTTCAGGAACTATAAAAATTAATTATGATTTAAACTTTGAGAACAACGGGTGGAATTGGGATACAAAGATTATAACTGCATATGGACTAAACAGCAACGGAGGAAGTAAGTTTTTAAAAAAGACGGATGATAAGTTAGAAATTAACTCATTAGTTGGTAAAAAATTTTCATCGTCCAACATTGGTGACCTAAGCTATTCCAGCTTCATAAATTTTAAAACACAATGGACAAAAGGTTATCGGTTTAGGACGTCCTCAAGCGGAGAAGAGGAAAGAATTGAAAGAACTAGATTTTTATCACCGGGTTATTTCCAAATTGGTGTTGGATTATACTGGGAAAAAAATAAAGATTTTTGGGTGAACTTTGCGCCAATAACGGGCAGGCTGATTGTGGTAAATAAATTTTTTACCGAAAAATTGAATGAAAATCAAGAATATTTTGGTGTAAAAAAAGGATCTACGAGTAGATTTGAACTTGGATCGTCAATTCGGTCTTATTACAAGTTTGAATTTCTTGAAAATGTATTTATAACAAACCGAATAAGTCTGTATTCAGATTATCTTGAAAATCCAGAAAATATTGACTTAGACTACACAATCAATACCTCACTCAAGGTAAATAAATATTTGACCACAGATTTAATATTACAATTTATTTATGATAATAATGCGGTGAAAAGACTTCAAGTTAGACAGGTAATGGGCATTGGTTTGAGCTTGAACTTTTAGCTCTCAATTTTTGGATAGAGGTAATTATTATATGGAAATCTTTTTTCATGAATTCTGCTGACTTTTTCATATAAAGTATTTTTTAAAAAATTAAAATTCAATTTTTCTATAGCAGAAATATAAATCTTGGTTTTACTATTTTTTAAACTCATATTTTTTAATTTATCAACTTTATTAAAGACAATAATAGTTTCTTTATCCCCACAACTGATTTCATTTAATATGATATCAACCGANTCAATATGTTGTTGATAGTTTGGGTGTGATATATCAACAATGTGTAATAATATATCTGACTCTTCAATTTCAGACAATGTACTTTTAAANGACTCTATGAGCTGTGTTGGAAGCTTTCTTATNAAACCAACAGTATCCGAAAGTAAAAAAGGTANATTTTCAATAACAACCTTCCGAACTGTTGTATCTAATGTTGCAAAAAGCTTATCCTCAGCAAAAACCTTTGACTTAGAAATTTGATTCATTATGGTTGATTTCCCAACATTCGTGTAACCTACTAACGCTACCCTAACCAATTTTCCTCTATTTCCTCTTTGCACAGACATCTGCTTATCGATAGTCGATAACTTTTTCTTTAATAGTGATACCTTATCGCGTACAATCCTTCTATCTGTTTCAATTTCTGTTTCACCTGGCCCCCTCATTCCTATACCACCTTTTTGTCTTTCTAAGTGTGTCCACAGACCTTTTAGTCGTGGCATTAAATATTCGTATTGGGCCAATTGAACTTGAGTTTTGGCGTAACTGGTTTTAGCTCTTTGAGCGAAAATATCAAGAATTAATCCTGTTCTATCTATTATTTTACAACGAAAAATCTTCTCTAAATTTAATTGCTGACTAGGTGATAACTCATCGTCAAAGATTACCGAACTAATATCATTATTTTTTATAAAAAACTGAATTTCTTGGATTTTCCCAGANCCAATAAATGTTTTTGGATTTGGTTTCTCTAACTTTTGAATAAACCTTCTTAAAACTTTTCCACCAGCTGTTTCAGCAAGAAAACACAACTCATCTAAAAATTCATTTACAATTATTGCAGAACCGTTATTAATGACAGCCCCAACAACAATTGAATTTTCATAAAAAATTTTCTTATTCTCTATCAAATTTCAGGGTTGAAGTACTTTAAAGTTAGCTCAGAGTTAGTAAAGTCTAAATAGGAATAATGATTGAACCAATCCCCACAATTATAGTATTCTGAATTATTTCCAAGATTTATTTTTAAGGGCAGGTGACGATGACCGAAGACAAAATAATTATAATGATCGGACTTTAATATTTTTTTACAATAATTAAAGAGTAATTCTTTTTCGTTACTTTCAAATTTTATTTCCTTTCCAGAGATAACACTATTTTTTCTAGATAGGTATTCTCCAATTCTAATTGATATATCAGGATGTATACATGAAAAGAGAAATTTGAAAAATGAGTTTCTAAAAATCAATTTTAAAAATTTATAACCATAATCACCTGGCCCCAAACCATCTCCATGACCAATAAAAAATTTTTTTGAATTTATTTTAAACTTTTTGGGCTCAAAAAAAACATCGATACCAAGTTCCTTTTTAAAATAATTTCTCATCCATGCATCATGATTGCCAACAAAAAAATAAATTTTAACACCTGCGTCTGTTAGCTCTGCCAACTTTCCAAAGAGTCTGGTATAACCCTTTGGAACTACTTTTTTAAACTCAAACCAAAAATCAAATAAATCGCCAAGCAAGAAAATTACTTGTGCATCATTCTTTATAGTATCCAACCATTTAATAAATATTTTTTCTCTTTTTGAGGATTTTACTTTTCCAGGTAGTCCAAGGTGGTTGTCTGATGAAAAATAGATTTTTTTATTTTCTTGTAAGGTAATTGTCTCCATTTATATAGTACAAAAATAGAAAATCAGTTATAACAACTTTTCATAACAGTTAAACGGCATGTCACTTTGATCTCTAAAATAAATTTTACCTAATTTTTTATATCCAAGCTTAGAATACAAATAATTATTTTTTTTGTTTAAACTAAATGTATCGAGCCTTACAGACAAACAACCATTTTCTTTTGCATAATTTTCAATATAATCCATAACATATTTTGCAAAACCTTGTCCTTGGTAGTCGGGGTGAATTGCAAGTCTGTGCAGATAAATATTTTTTTTTGATGAGGTTTCCCAAACAATCTGTTTGTAAAACTCGTCCATATCAAAAGAGGCGCAAACACAACCTATGATTTTATTTTCAAGTTTTAGCACAAATAGATCATTGTTATTTATATCATCAATAAATGATTGTTTTGTTGGATATTTATCGTTCCACTGAAAAATACCATTATCAATCATGTGTCTTGTGCAGGCCTTAATAATTTTCATTATCAAGTCAATTTGATCAATTGAAGCAAGTTCAATGTTTTTCATAATGTTAAGATACTTATTTGATTGCAGAAATTATTGGACTTCCTGTTGATAATGCAGTAAAATTGATTCCTAAAATTACAGACAAAGTGGGGGCAATATCTCTAACATAAATTTTTTTATTAGATGAACCATTTCTAATCCCTTTTCCATAGAATATTAGAGGAACATGTGTATCATAGGTCCTGCCAGTACCGTGATTGGAGGCGCTTGAAGACTTTTTGTGCCATAATGGTTTTAAAAAGAATGCTAAATCACCCCTCAGGTCTGGATGACTGTTGTAATATATCATATTTATGCCATAATCTTCTGAGTAAGAGACTGCTTCATCTAATTGAGCAAAATCATAAACATCATATACCCAAGGTTCTTTTTTTAGTTCATTTTTAATCAGTGTTTTAATTTCATCGTGTGAATACCCTGACTCATCAATTCTATCTTTATTTAAATACACATTGTAGTTTGAAACATCTTTAATATATTTTTTAAGCTCNTCATTGAAANCATTCATTGANTATAACTGATTAAATGGTACTTTATTTTCGGATAAATAAGACGGTACATGAGTAATGCCATGGTCAGATGTTAAGTAGACAATATAATTTTTTTCACCAACGTTTTTNTCTAGGTAANTAAGNATATCTTCGATATTTTTATCAAGTCTAATGTACATNTCCAACACNTCAACGGAATTTGATCCAAACCTGTGTCCAAGATGGTCTGTGGANGAAAATCCAANATGAAGAAAATCTGTTATTTCATCTTTGCCTAAATTTTCATACTNAATAGCATNTAATGCAAAATCCTTTANAATATCATTNCCNAATGGTGAATACTTTATAACATCATAATCGATTTTACCACTCTTTGTTTTAGATTTTTTTTCTAGATCATAGGGAAATGTTGAGTTTTTTTTACCCAGATATTTTATTTCATGTTTGTTCAGATCTGGACCACTTTCAACATACAATTCAATATCATAATAAGTATCCCAATTCGAAATGTATTTTTGAATATTTTTTCTTTCATTAAATCGTTTAACCCATTCAGGAAGCTCATTCATATAATATGAGCTTGTAATAAACTTACCTTCATTTTTTGCATTAAACCAATAGGACATTTTTGAGGTATGCCCTCCAGACAATACAGCTGATCTATCTTTCAAGGCAACACTAAATGTTTTTGCTTTAAAGTTTGATGATATTCTATTTTCATCTGAGATCGTAGTTGTTTGTAAGTTTTTTGGAGATTTTTGACCTTCATCTGACAAAGTTCCAACCGACTTTTGTAAAAAATCATCGACACAATATATTTCTTTACTTAATGAGGGGTTGAACCACTCATTTCCTACAATTCCATGATAATTTGGTGTTGTCCCGGTGACTACTGTTGCATGTCCAGGAGCTGTAGATGTAACAGCATAACTGTAATGTGCGTTCTTAGCATTGAAACCTTGGGTTACAAGTTTTTTAAACCCNTTATCTCCGAATTTGTTCCAGAACTTTGGGATGTACTCATATTTCATCTGATCAACAACAATTCCTATAACAAGTCTTGGTTTTTCATTTATTTTATGTTCAGACTGCGCTGAAACACAGATAGAGAAAAGGAGAATAAATTTAAGATATGTGTTCAAGGTTATTTTTTGCATATATAGGAAAAATATGCATTAGATGGAACTTTTTTTCTTTATAAAAAAGTTAAAATTAATCTCTAGAATTGATTTTCGCTAANAGTCTTAGAATCTCCAAATACAACCAAACAAGAGTAACCATAAGCCCAAAGGCTGCATACCACTCCATNTACTTTGGAGCCCCATTTTCTGATGCCTCCTCAATAAAATCAAAGTCCAAAACCAAATTNAAGCTTGCAATTAAAATAACAATNAGAGAAANAATAATACTAAACATTGAGCCATTGNCGGGGTTTAGTAAAGCCAAATCCATTCCAAAAAAACTGCCTATGAAGGAAATTAAATATATCAAAAATATTCCTCCTGTAGCAGCAACAACACCGAGTTTAAAATTCTCCGTAGGTTTGATTAGACCTGATCTGTAAGCCATAAGCAANGACANTAATATTAAGGCTGTCAGACTAACTGCATTCAGAACAATACCTTCAAACTGTTGAGCATACATGTATGAAACACCCCCAAGTGCTAAACCCTCAAATATTGCATACAATGGAGCNGTGATTGGAGCAGACTTCTTATTAAATATTGTAATTAATGCTGTGATAAGACCTGCAATAAAACCTCCTATCATTAATATTGGAGATGTAATTGTATATGAATAATAACCTGCAATGATTAACAAAAACAAAGAAATAGCAGTCTTGTCAACGGTACCCTTAATGGTCATTGTCTGATTTTTAACAAAAGAATTTGTACTGGATCTTTCCAGATTTTTAAAGGTGTTTTTATTTAAAGCTGGATTTCCCGATCTAAAGGATAAATGTCTTGACATTTTTTAATTTTTTTTAGTTCTTTAATATGTTATAATTTTGGTAACAATGAAAAACTTTATTTTTATTTTTTTTTTAATAATTATCAACAACTATGCCCAAAACTCAACAGATATAATAGAAACTTTTCCAATATTTCCAGTTTGTGAATTGCTCCCTGAAAAATTTCATAAAAATTGCTTTAATGAAACTGTTGATGAACATATTCAAAACAACTTTAATTATCCAAAACAAGCATGGGACAATGACCTAGAAGCAATAGTAAAAGTAAGGTTTGATATTGACGTTGATGGTCGTATTACTAATGTGATTCCAAACTCAAGTGTTGTTGGAGTAAGTTTTTTCGAAAAAGAATCACTGAATCTTGCTAAAAAACTATTCAATGATTCTGCAAAAAAAGTTGTTGAATCACTTCCTAACGCAATTCCTGCAAAGAAGAATAATATTGCAATAAAGAAAACTTTTTTGGTTTCAGTTAAATACCAAATTCCAAGACAGCTNGGGTTAGATGAAGTTGAAATACCACCTCTATTCAAAGGTTGTGAAGATAAAGAAAATAAAAAATTATGCTTTACAAAATTTATTGAAGCTCACATCGTCAAAAACTTCAAATATCCAAAGCGTGCAATAAAAAAAGGTGTGGAAGGAAATGTATTTATACAATTTGATATGACATCGAACGGATTATACACAAACTTCACAACAATTGGTGAAAGTAGAATTTTGGAGGATGAAGCCTACAGAATTATGATNAAACTTCCCTCTTTTGAGCCTGCTAAGTACAAGGAAAAATATGTAACCACAACATATGGTACAACAATTTCATTTAAATTAAATCAATGAAAAATTTAAGCAAAAGTGAAGTTGAAAATAAGCTTAATTTATTATCAGAAAATTGGGTAGTCAAGGATAATATGCTTTTTGCAAAATTTAAGTTTACAACTTTTGATGATGCCTTTGATTTTATGAAACTTGTTTCTGAAAAATGTAAAGATCTGAATCATCATCCAAAATGGACAAATGTTTATAACCAAATTGATGTTGAGTTGTTTACTCACGATATTGGGGGTTTATCCTATGTTGATTTTGAATTAGCAGCCTTCATGGATTTGAGTTTTTTACCTTATTCTCAATAATTGCCTATTTTTGTTTACCAAATGGAAAATCTAGAGTTTTTAAGTATAGAGTTTTTTGGAAATAGCCTAAAGAATTACATTATATCAATTTCAATTATTGTATTTGGTCTTATCTTCAAAGGACTAATAAGTTCTTACTTAAGAAAATTCTTATTTAAAATTGTTGGTGACAGCAATAATAAAGAGGGCAAGTTTGAATTTGATAACCTTCTTAAAAAACCAATTACCTATTTTCTTTTTTTAATCATAATCTACATGGCATTTAATATGTTGAGCATTCCTGATTCATTGGCCCTTGTTAGTGCTGATGAATTTGGATTACGAATGATATTTGAAAAGGGTTTCTTACTTCTGTTAGTATCTAGTGTAATATATATAATCTTACAATCAGTGGAGTATGTTGGTTTAAGGTTAAGTCAAAGAGCAGCTAAAACTGAAAGTAAAGTTGATGATCAATTGATACCTTTTGCAATTGAGATCGGAAAAGTTTTGGTTGTAATATTTGGTGTTTTGATTATTCTGGGAAATATTTTTGGGATTGATATAACTGCACTAGCTGCTGGTCTTGGTATAGGTGGTGTTGCTGTAGCATTGGCATCTAAAGAAAGTCTTGAAAACTTACTTGGTTCCTTTACAATATTCTTTGACAAACCCTTCACCGTTGGAGACATTATAACAATTGGGGGGATTACTGGAGTTGTGGAAAAAGTAGGCTTTCGAAGTACGAGAATAAGGACGTTTGACAAAAGTTTGGTTACTGTTCCAAACAAGAATTTGATTAATACCGAACTTGATAATTTAAGCTTGAAGCCAGTTAGAAAAGTAAAAACTGATATTGGTTTGACTTATGATACAAGTGTAGATCAAATCAAAAATATTGTAGCGGATATTCAACAGTTAATTAATGATCACCCTAATACTAACCAAGATGGGGTTGTTAGGTTTTTAGAGTTTGGAGCAAGCTCTTTAGATGTAATGGTTCTTTATTTTGTTAATAGCCCTGATTGGAAATTATTGGTTGATACCAAACAGGATATTAATTATAAAATCATTGAAATTGTCAAAAAACACAACAGTGATTTCGCCTATCCTTCAACTTCTGTATACTTAGAAAAACAATAAGTTTAAACAGAGCTGATTTTAAATTTTT
>FUFK010717288.1_pt1 | contig 41027 bp, 38 predicted proteins | sample 1021851 | NCBI WGS metagenome assembly FUFK01 (sample SAMEA51879418, study PRJEB19060) | metagenome
TTAGAAACTAGAGATCCTAATCTTACAACATTGGGTTCAGGGTGGGCTAGAAAAGATGGATATATTATAGGTATCGCTGTAGCAGTAGATGGTGACCAATGGTACTTTCCTATACGACACGAGTTAGGTTCTAATCTTGACCCCAAAACAACGATCAGGTGGTTGCAAGAGGTATGTTCAAAAGATCGTGATTATATTTTTCATAATGCTCCTTATGATGTTGGGTGGTTACTTGCTGAAGGCGTAACTATCCAAGGAAGAATAGTAGACACAATGGTTGTTGCCCCTTTGTTAGACGAAAATCGTTTTAGCTATGCCTTAAACGCTATTGGCAGAGATTACTTACAAGAGCGTAAATCAGAAAAAGAGCTACGAGAAGCAGCAGAGGCATTTGGGATCAATGCTAAAAGTGAAATGTTTAAACTCCCTGCTGCTTATGTAGGAGCTTATGCAGAACAAGACGCAGCATTGACCCTACGCTTGTGGACACATTTTAAGGGGTTAATCATAAAAGAAGATATTGGTGATATTTTTGACCTAGAATTAAAAGTATTGAAAACGATTATACCCATGCGACAACGTGGCGTCCGTGTAGATTTAGAAAAAGCCGAGCGTATTAAAGTTGATTTAGAGCAACGTGAAAAGAAATTACTTGACGAATATTTTCGTGAAGAAGCCAACATTTTTGTTACTGTAAAACTAGCGGGAATCAGATATACCACACTTGGTGAAATAGGTCAGGGAAGCCAGGTTATTTACAAGGACCAGGTGACAATCATGGAAGCGATTGCAAATGCCGGTGGAATTAATGATTACGGCGACCGGGAAAACGTCCAGATTATAAGGCAGTATCCACAGGGTGAAGAAGTGCATACCATCGATGTAACCAACATTAAAGCTTTAAGTAGTCCTTATTATTTTATTCAACCAAATGATATGATTGTTGTGAACCCTTTGCCACAAAAATCGATTGGTTTAGGAACTACAGGGCTAGAGGTATTTAGAACAGTTGCCAGTGTTGTTGCACTAGCAGCTTCAATGGTCGTAATATTTACAAGATAATGGCGCAAGAAGATGATCATATATCAGATGTAGGTTCCACCTTTGATTTTAAGGGTTTTATCTTTAAAGTTATAAGCTATTGGAAATTAGTTGTACTCTCAATTAGTATAAGCCTTGCCGTAGCCTACTATAATAATGTTCGTAAACTTCCTGTATATCAATTATCAAATACAATCTCAATTAAGGATGATCAAAATCCTTTTTTCACCTCTAATACCAGCCTCACCTTTAATTGGGGAGGAACTTCCGATAAGGTTAATACGGCCGTAACCATCCTTAGATCGCGATCGCATAATGAAGAGGTGGTAGAGCGACTGCAATTCTATATTAATTATCGCGCACAAGGTGAATATCAACGGGTAGATGTGTACGGTCAGAATCCTTTCCATGTCATCGCAGATTCTGCTGCTTTTCAGGCCAACAATGTTACTTTGGAGCTATCCATGCAGAATGATAATAGTTTCAATTTGCGTTCAGATATTCCAAAAACACTTTACCGCACGAATTATAAAACTAAAGAAACTGATAATCGAACTGTAGAAGCCGGTGAATTTAGTCGTAATTATAAATTTGGAGAACATATTAGTTTACCCTTTTTTTCCGGCTATATTCTGCGAAACGAAGGGAGCTATGATAAAAATCGTAAGATCTATATAAGTTTTTCGAACTTCAATTCTGCAGTAGGCTCTTATCGCGGGATGAATATTTCCAATGGAAATGGATCTTCCGTTCTAAATATGAGCCAGACAGGGCTTAATAAATCGAGAATCGTAGATTATCTCAATGGATCGGTTCGAGTTTTGAGCGAGAATATGCTCAAGCGTAAAAACCTATTTGCCACTAAAACGATAAGGTTTATAGATAGTAGTCTGGCGGTACAGTCGGCTGAACTAAAAAGAGTAGAGGATGAGCTTAATAATTTTCGGAATCAAAATTCTGTTCTGGATATATCAGCAGAGAGTGGAGAGCTTTCTGGTAAACTCGCGGGACTAGATGTTCAAAAAGAAGAGATTCGTAGGCAATTAAGTTATTACGACAATCTCGAAGAATATTTACAAACCAGGAATGATTATTCCAATGTGCCAGCACCATCCGTGGCTGGAATTTCAGAAGGAAGTATTGCCGGCGGAGTATCACGAATTATTCAGCTAGCTGAAGAAAGAAAGAACTACCAGTATACCTTAAAAGACAATTCACCTGTTTTCGACGATATTGATCGTCAGATCAACTCGGTAAAATCAATAATCCTGGAGAATATTAACTCTTCCAAAGGTTTATTGAATTCAGAACTAAGTCAGGTGCGCTCGAAAATTGCTCAATTAGAAAGCGAAGTGCAGAAATTACCTCAGGAAGAGCAGGACCTTCTAAAGATTCAGCGTAAATATTCCATCAATGAAAGAACATATAATATGTTCCTGGAAAAGAGGAGTGAGGCAGGTTTAATTAAAGCTGCTAATGTGAGTGACGTCCTTGTAATTGATAAAGCAAAAGATACTGGAGGTGGTAGAATTGGACCAAATACACAGTTGAATTATGTGATGGCAGTCTTAGTTGGTGGAGTGATACCATTGACATTTGTATTTCTACTTGTATTTTTAAATACCAATGTGCACAATGCCCAGGAAATTTCCAGATTATCCCCCATACCTATATTAGGGTTGATTGGTAAAAATAAGATGGATGGGAATTTAGCTGTATTTAATTCTCCAAAATCCTCAATAGCAGAAAGTTTTAGAGGCTTACGATCGAGTTTACAATTTATGTATAAGAGACAGGGGGTAACCGGTTCAAAAACGGTTATGATTACCTCTTCTGTTTCGGGTGAAGGAAAAACATTCTGTGCGATGAACCTAGCCACCGTATTTGCTCTAAGTGAAAAGAAAACTGTATTAGTGGGGGTTGATCTACGGAAGCCAAAAATATTTGATGATTTTCAGTTGGATAACGATCTGGGTATTGTAAATTATCTGATTGACCAGGCTACTACAGAGGAGATTATTCAAAAAAGTAAAATTCCATTTCTGGATGTTATAACTGCCGGACCGGTTCCTCCAAACCCTTCGGAGTTACTAATGACTGAAAAAATGGATCAGCTCATAGCAGAATTAAAAGAGAGTTACGATTATATCATTCTGGATACGCCTCCTGTTGGGATGGTGGCCGATGCTCTAAACCTGGTTAAATATGCTGATGCTACTTTATACTTAATTCGCCAGGATTATACCAAAAGAGGAATGCTGGAAACCATCAACGAAAAATTTAAAAAAGGAGAAGTTAAAAATATAAGTTTTGTTTTAAATCATTTCGTACATAGTGCCAAATATGGTTATGGTTACGGCTATGGCTACGGCTACGGTTATGGTTATGGCTATAATCGCTATGCCAAGGGTTATTATGGTGCGGCCCCCTCTAGAATGTCTCAGTTGAAACTCTCCTGGAAAAAGTTTATGAGGAATTTTGAATAACTTCTTATCAGATAGTTTTTGGCTGGGGCAAAATATGGATCAAGACAATAAAAATAAAAACAAAGATTTCAGACCTTTCTATAAGGTATATACTTTATTGCCAACTATTATAAAATTTGAAGTTTATAAATTTTATAGGAGAAGATTACTGAAAAAATCTAAGGTATTACCGAAAACCAGAATCATAAGAGTAAAAATAGATAACTTTCATTTTTTTCGAATAAAACATTTTGGAGGAATTATTGAACACGAAATTTTTGTACATGGATTGTTTAATACATGGGAAAGCGATCTTGGATGGCTATGGATAGAACTTAGCAAAATTAGTAGTGTAATTATAGATATAGGAGCGAATAAAGGAATATATAGCTTGGTGGCTAAATGCTTAAATCCAGATTCTCAAATTTACTGTTTCGAACCTTCAATAAATACTTTCGATAAATTAAAATTCAATATCAATTTAAATAATTATGATATAGTATGTGAGAAATTAGCTGTATCTAATAAGTCTAAAGATCAGATTTATTTTGATCTTCCAGACGAAAACCAAACTACAGCTTCTCTATCAGCTGAGAAAATGAAATTCTGGAATGGGTATTCAGGAGATATAATTGAATATCCGGTAAAAACCATTAGACTTTCTGATTATATTATTGAAAAAAGGCTGGATAAGGTTGATTTAATTAAGATTGATATTGAAATGCATGAACCTGAGGCCTTTGAAGGGATGGGGGATTCTTTAATTGAATTAAAGCCTATAGTTGTATTTGAAATATTAAATGATAAAGTCGCAGAAAGATTAAAGGAATTTATAGACCTTGACCATTTTTCACTATATCATCTGAAAAAAACCAAAAAAGCCGTAAGGCTGTTTGAAATAAAAATGGCAGAAAACTCCATTGCGAATGGAGAATGGAATTATTTATTAGTTCCTATGGAAAAAATTTCGATTCTTAGGGAGCGAAATTTGATCTCAGATTGAAAATATAATTAAAGAAAAAGTTTTGCAGAAAGAGGAAGAGTGGCTATATGAAATTTCTCCTAAAAGAAAAGTGATCGATCTGAATTTCAAAGAAATCTGGAGATATCGTGACCTATTATTGCTTTTTGTTAAAAGGGACATAATAACAGTTTATAAACAAACCATACTCGGCCCTCTTTGGTATTTTATACAGCCTTTATTTACCTCGGTGATCTTTACCCTTGTTTTTAATAATATTGCGAGTATCTCTACAGGAACGGTACCACCTTTTTTATTTAATTTAACTGGAATTACAGCATGGAACTATTTCAGTCAATGCTTCACTGGTACATCTAATACTTTCGGGGCTAATGCCGGTATTTTTGGAAAGGTCTATTTTCCTCGTGTAATAATGCCGCTTAAAACGGTTATTTCTAATCTATTTAAATTTGGTATTCAGTTATTGATTCTTATTGTATTTTACTTTTACTTTATTTTTAAGGGTTTTGAAATTTCTCCAAACTTTAATCTAATTCTTTTCCCGGTTTATGTTTTACTAATGGCTTTAATGGGGCTAGGTGCAGGGATGACGATTTCTTCGCTGACCACAAAATATAGAGATCTTACTGTACTTATTGGGTTTGCAACAAGCCTTCTAATGTATATCTCAGCTGTTCCCTATCCTTTGAGCCAGGTTTCAGAGAAATTGCCAGAATGGGACTGGCTTGTTAAATATAATCCCTTAACGCAGATCATTGAAGGATTTCGATATATGCTGCTGGATACAGGGACTTTTAGTTGGTTAGGTTTTACCTATACCGTGGTTTTTTCATTAATGTTATTTTCGTTTGGACTTATAATTTTCAATAGGACTGAAAAGAATTTTATTGATACCATTTAAGTCTCACTGTATTTAAAATTTTGGGCTGTAATCATTAAAAATTTGTAGTACGAAAATGTCTGTGATCCTGAAAGCTGAAAATATCTCAAAACAATACCGACTGGGTACAGTTGGGAGTGGTACCTTAAGCGATGATCTAAAACGCTGGTGGTATAATGTAAGAGGAAAAGAAGATCCATTTTTAAAGGTTGGAGCAGTTAATGACCGAAGCAGTAATGCCACCGAGGATTATGTTTGGGCCCTTCAGGATATCGATTTCCAGGTAAAAAATGGTGAGGTGCTTGGAATTATTGGAAAGAATGGTGCAGGGAAATCCACCTTGCTAAAATTGCTTTCACGGGTAACCGCTCCAACCACAGGAAGTATAAAAACTAAAGGCCGCATAGCGTCACTTTTAGAGATTGGAACCGGTTTTCACCCCGAGCTTACTGGCAGGGAAAACATTTTTATGAATGGGGCAGTACTGGGAATGAGAAGAAACGAGATTAAGGATAAGCTGGACGAGATTATCGCATTCTCCGGTTGTGAAAAATATATCGATACTCCTGTTAAACGCTATAGTAGCGGTATGACCGTAAGACTGGGTTTTGCCGTTGCGGCTCACCTGGAGCCGGAGATCCTGGTAGTAGATGAGGTGCTGGCTGTAGGAGATGCTGAATTTCAAAAAAAGGCAATCGGCAAGATGCAGGACCTTTCCTCAGGAGAAGGAAGAACAGTGCTGTTTGTAAGCCATAATATGGCGAGTATTCAAAATCTTTGTAGTTCTTGTATTTTACTGGAAAAAGGAGTGATAAAATTTCATGGTAACGTTAACAAAGCAATTGATTCATATTTAGAAACGGAATCACCCTCTGGATTTCGAGAGTTTCCTATAAAAGAATTTAAAAGTATTTATAATAGTAAGATAGAATCTCTTCAATTATTTGATTCCGAAAATAAAACTGCTTCATCCTTTAGAATGGGGGAGAATATCTCCTTAAAAATAAACTGTAAAATATCAGACAAATTCAACCAGTTGGGAGTGAATGTTAGACTTAATGACACTAGACAGAACAGAATAGCTGCTTGGAGAACATTGGAGTCGGGAATCAATTTAGAAGATCGAATAATTAATGATACCCTTAGTTTAAATTTGACCATTAAAAACCTAAATGTCTTTGATGGGTTTTATACTTTAAGTTTTGCTATTGTAGATGGAGACAATACAGTAGACTTATTGGAAAATGCTTTGAGTATTGAAATTATCCCAAGTAAAGTTGATGTTTTTAATTCGAAAGTAGTTTCAAAATCTTATAATTTAATATATACTCCTTGTGAATGGAATTTTTCCTGAGTCAATCGAAGAATGCTAAAAAGTTAATTTTTATTCTTAGAGAACTTATTAAGAAAATTATCTTTCGAACTTTAAAGCTAAGCTACAGTTTATTTAATAAAACTAAAATCTTAATCATTCCACCTACTATTTTAGATGGCAGTTTTGGTGATGATTTAATGGTTTTTACGGTAATGAATAAATACAAAAATGAAGCTAAAGTTATTTATTCAGAAATTTATGAGGGTGAAAAAAGTTATTTTAAGGAATTTTCTAATATCGAATTTAAAACTTGGAAAGAAAAACTTAATTTCTATCAGTTTTCTAAAATAATAATTCTAGGAGCGGACAATATGACTGGCTCTTACGGAGAAAGTAAACCATTATTTAAGCTCTCTTTAATTGAAAAGGGGAGGTTTTATAATATAGACTGTAAAATAATTAGTTTTAGTTTGAGTAAGACTCTCATTAAAAACGTTAATGATAAATTTCTTAAAATCGCTCCATATACGAAAGCATATCTTCGTGATCCTGATTCTTACCAAAGAGCCAAGAATTTGTTTGATTTTAAAAAAATAACATTAGCTGCAGATATAGGTTTATTATGCCCATCATTAGAATCTAATGATCTTAAATTTAATCAGTGGATTGTGGACCAAAAAATTAAAAATAGAGGGATTCTTGCTTTTTGCCCGAATGCTTTACAAGCTAAAAAAATAGGTCTAGACAAATATTTGAAACTTTTTTCTGATTTTCTTAGTTCAATTATCAGAGAAAATAAAGTGGCTGTTATGTTTCTGTATCACGACATAAGAAAGCAATGCGATTTTCTATCGGATAGAGATATTTCAAAAATGTTAAAGGACCTAGTAGGAGTTCCTGAATTAAGTTTTTATCCCGAAGGGATTGAAAATGGATTGCAAATGAAGCCTTATATTAAGGAGTCTGAAGTCGTTATATCTGGTCGAATGCATTTTGGAATCTCTGGTTATTCCTTTGGTAAACCATTATTTGGTATCGCCTATGAAGATAAATTTTCAGGTCTTCAGAAGCATTTTGGACTCGACTTGATGGAAAGTTTGGTCGGGTATGAAAATTTGGAGAACTTATTAGAGAAATTTGAACTTTTCTATAGAAATAAGGAATCTAACACAGAAACAGTTCTGAAAAATAGAAGTAAAGTTCTAAACTTGGCTTGTTTAAATTTTGAATGAAAATTATCCATAAAACAATATAATTGAAAATCTATATAATCGGCAAACCTGAAAAATTCGCAAATCCTTTCTTTAATAAGGTTTTAGAATTTTCTGATTTTGATTTTGTATATAAAAAATGGTCTTCTTTTAATCCGGAGGATGGTTGTGTAATCCTTTTTCAGTGGCCAGAACGGATTTTCAACTGGAGAGAGCCCTCAGATAATTTATTGGATATTTTTGATGAGCGTTTAAAAAAATGGAAAACAAAGACCAGAATAATTTACCAGGTTCATAATATCAAGCGGCACTTTGGAATGAATGAAAGGTATAGGCGCTTATACGAAATTGTAGAATCAAATGCAGAATATATGATCCATTTTGGTCATTACAGTAAAAATGAATTTGAAAACAAATATCCTGATAAGAATCATTGGGTAATCAATCATCCATTATATGGGGATCCGTTTAAATTCTTTCCAAAGGAAGAGGCAAGAAAGAAGCTTGGAATTTCCATGAAAAAACAAATTATGATATCTCCAGGTCGAGTTAGAAGTTTCGAAGAAAGAGAGCTAATACTTGATGCTTTTAAGTTTCTAAAAGTCAAATCTAAATATCTTATTGTTCCGCAAATGAAATATAGGTCTTCACAATTGGAATTTAAAGGAAGGCATTTTCTGAAAAAAATTTTGGACGTTCGTGAGTATCAAGAGCAAAGATGGAATCGATTTAATACTCATAATCATCTCATTTCCTATGATTTTCATTCTTTTGAAGACTTATCGGTAAAGATTTCTGCAAGCGATTTCATATTTATCCCTCGTTTGGATATTTTAAATTCCGGAATTGTTTATTTAGCCTTAACTTTTAATAAACCTTTTGTAGGACCCAAAATTGGTAATATTACAGAGGTGTTGAAAAGCTTTAATCTACCGGGGTTCAATGTTAATGATAAAAGGAGTTTAAAAAGAGCGATGAATAATAGTGTCCTTACCGGAGATAAGAGTTTTAGCTACAATGAGACCCATCTGGAACCTTATCAAGCTAAGTGTGTCGCTAAGAAATGGGATAACTTGTTTAATGAAATATAATTTTCTTATTATATTTTAATAATGGTAAGTATTGTCATCCCAACATATAATAGAGCTTCAATAATTGCGGCAACTTTGGATTCTATAATCAATCAGAATTACAAGAATTGGGAATGTTTGATAATTGATGATGGCTCCACCGATAATACGGAAGAATTATTGGATTTTTACAGCGAAAAAGATGAGAGGTTTATCTATGTAAAGCGTCCTGGAAACTTGGCCAGAGGGGCGAATTCCTGCCGGAACTATGGTTTTCAACTGAGTAAGGGGAATTATATCAATTGGTTTGATAGTGATGACCTGATGCATCCTGATAAACTTAGGATGCAGGTAGAGCAGCTTAATAATTCTCCAATTGATTTTTCTGTTTGTGAAAGTCTTGTTTTTTTAGGAACACCAGATAATATTTTAGGGAAAAGGCATGATAGGATCACTTCTGCTAATCCCTTTGAGGACTATGTGAAATTAAGGATAGGTTGGTTAACCCAAGCACCGCTGTTCCGCAGGTCTTTTATTAAATCTTTAGATCGTTTGTTTGATGTAGAACTTGAGGCAGCACAGGAATGGGAGTTTTATAGTAGAATCTTGGCTCATTCAACAAATTATAAGCCACTATTCAAGGAATTGGTTTATTTAAGACAGCACCGAGAGAATATTACTTTTGGAACTGCTATTTCTAGTATAGAATGGAATTATTTTTTAGCAAGGTTAAAGATCTATAAAAATCCAGATATTAAATTAAGTGAAAATCTTAAGAATTATCTCAGAGATTATTTGAAGGGGGCCTTTAAAAATTCTGTTTGGAAGAAAGACTTTCAGTTGGCTATAAAAATGTACAGGGCTTTTTTAATAAAAGAAAAAATATCCCCAATTAAAAAATTAAAAGCGATGTTAGCAATTCTAAGTTTTAAATACCTAAATCGAGGTAGCGTTTTACTTCATAAAATCTAAATAATGAAGCCTTTAGTTTCAGTAATCATGCCGGTCTATAACAGGATGGAATTCCTGAAAGAGAGCCTGGAATGTTTGCGTAATCAAACTTACACCAATTGGGAATGTATTATTGTTGATGATGGTTCTAATGAGGAGACACTCGATTTAATAAAAGAATATTTGAGAAAAGATTCAAGGATAAGATCCTTTTCAAGACCTAGAAGTTCCATGAAAGGTGCCGCAATCTGCCGTAATATTGGTTTTGAACAGGCAAAAGGAGAACTGATCCAATATTTAGATTCAGATGATCTCCTTTCACCAGACAAACTGGAATTACAGGTGAAATTATTGTCCAATTATTCAAATAGTACTCTTTCATTTTGTAATTGGAAGTTTTTTGATGACCCTAAGTATGTTAAATCAAAAATACCTATAGAATTCAAAAATTCATACACAAGTTTTGGTTTTTTAGAATTTTTGGGTAATATGAACACTTTTCTTCCTGTCCATTCCTATTTAACCCATAGAAAACTAGTAGAAAGAGCTGGTCGTTGGAATGAGAACCTGTCTAATAATGATGATGCGGAATTTTTCACTAGAATTCTGGTGGAAGCAAATTCCTTAGTTTTCGAACCAAAGTCCCAGGTTTATTATAGAAAAAACGACACTAATAGCCTAAGCAATTATTCTAACCATGAAAAGGTCTCCAGCGTAATACAGAGTTGGGAACTTATTGAGCAACATTTAAAAGATGCTTTTGCAAAGGATAAATTCACCTATGTTGAGAACGCAAAGGCTAGATTATTTCGAAATATCAATTGGGAAAATCCAGACTTGATAAAGGATTTTCCTAAGTTTTTTAATAAGCAATTGAAAGAAAAAAGAATTGATGGGAGCTGGGGTCAAATGAGCAGGTTTTTAAAAAGATTAAAAAGAAAGTTCAAAACGACTTTTTCCAATGGAGTTTAAAGTTACCGTGATCATCCCTGCATATAATGCAGAACAATTTATTTCAAAGGCTGTTATTTCTGCTTTAGATCAGGAGGAAGTAGTTGAGGTAGTCGTAGTAGAAGATGGGAGTACAGACCAAACTTTAGGTATTATTAGAAGTTTAATGGAAAAAGATTCCCGAATCAGCTTGCTTAGACATGAGAAAGGAGCGAATCTTGGCAGGTCTGCAAGTAGGAATCTTGGTATAAAAAAAGCTTCCCAGGAATTTATAGCATTTCTTGATGCAGACGATTTCTATTTACCTGGCCGATTTAAAAATGATATAAAAGTGTTTGGGGAAAATATGGATGCCGATGGAGTATACAATGCAATAGGGGCTCACTTTTACCACGACACTTCTGAAGAACAAAAGGAGAAGCTTAAGCTTACAGGACTGAACAAGAAATGTAAGCCTGATGAATTGTTTTATAAAATGTGGCCTAAAGGATTTTCGGGAGTTTTTTCAGGTGATGGTTTAACAGTTAGACGTGTCATTTTTGAAAAAACCGGATATTTTAATGAAGGACTGGAGGTGGCAGAGGATACGGAATTATGGATGAAAATGTCATTAAAGTCAAACCTTTATCCTGGTATATTGGACAGGCCGGTAAGCATAAGAGGGGTACATGTAAAGAATGTAATGCATTCTATCGGAGAGGAAATTTATTTGAGGAATTACTATAAAATGTATAAAGGTCTCTTGTTATGGGGGAAAGAGAAGAATGTAACTCTTGAAGCCTTAGATTATTTTTGGGAGAGACTACACCAGCATTATAAGATCTTAAACGGAAATTCCGGGTTGTTAAATGAAATGTTTTTTTGGGGAAAGATTGGTTTAAAAGTACCTGCTTTGTTGAAGACCAAGCGGTTTCTTAAAGCATTTCCCCTTTACGGTAAATTAAGATAGTTGTAAATAGTCTGGCTTAGATTATGGTTTAAAGAATGAAGCCAAGGAATTGAATTTATTCAATCCTATTCTAATAGCTAAATCAAAGGTGAAATTTAAAGATTGCTAGAAATGGGACAAGAGGTAATAATAGTAGAATTTACATCTACACCACCTAATGGTAAAACAGTAACGACTTACGGCAGCCGTAGACTTATTGAAACTTGGGTTATTTAATAGCCTTGTATGCATTCATTTCATCAAACTTGGAATCTCAATCTTACAAATCCTTCTAAAAATAACTTTGTATGTATACTTTTTATTACAGATTTAAGAAAAGAATTAAGAGACAAATTAAAAATCTTTACTACAGATCTCCAGATAAAAAAAGAATTCTCTTATTAATTAAGAAATTAAAACCTATTGAAACTCAATTTGAATTAATTCGTCTTGGAGGTGAAGGGGACGGAGGATATCTTGTTCCAGACGATCTTGGAGAAATTGAAGCCTGTTACTCGCCAGGGGTAGGTAATTCTGTTTCATTTGAAAAAGATTGCGCAGATCGAGGTATGAAAATTTATCTTGCCGATGCTTCGGTAGACTCTCCTCTTAATGGTCATCCAAATTTTAATTTCATAAAAAAGTTCTTAGGAAATCGAAATAATAAGGAGTTTATAACATTGGAATCTTGGATATCTTCAACAAATACATCAAATAATTTAGATTTGTTACTTCAGATGGATATTGAAGGTTATGAATATGAAGTCCTGCTCTCCAGTTCTGAAAATCTTTTGAAAAGATTCAGAATCATAATCATCGAATTTCATGATTTGCATAAGCTTCAGGAAAAAGAATATTACAGGTACGCAAAAAAGGCGTTTGATAAGTTGACTAAAAATCACTATTGCCTGCATATCCATCCAAATAATTCAAATAGTATTAAAATAGTAAACGGTATAGAAATTCCACCGGTCGCAGAATTTACTTTTATTAGAAAAGATAGGGTAAATACAATTACCGAAAATACTGATTTCCCACATCCTTTAGATGAAGATAACCTTGATGTCCCACCTATCGTTCTTCCGAAAATCTGGTTTAATTAAAATGGTTATAATAGAATTACAAGGAGGTCTTGGTAATCAAATGTTTCAGTACGCCACCGCTAGTATTTTGGCAAAAAGAAATTATACGGAAGTAGGATTGGAAACAGGTTTTTTTGAGAAATCTCGCATTATGGAGCGTCTTACAGAAAGGAATTTTGAACTTGGTGTTTTTGAAAATTTATACACTTTTGTAAGCGTTAAAGAACTTCAACATTTTTATAGATTTGATAGGCGTAAAAAACTATGCAAAATTTTAAGATTACCTTACCCAAAGGTATTTTCTGAAAAAGAATTTCGATATTACCCGGATTTATTTGAATTTCAAGCTCCGATTTTGTTACGAGGATATTTTCAAAGCTTTAGATATTTCGAAGATGAAAAAGAATTTGTAAAAAATCTGTTTAAAGTTCTTGAAATTAAACTTGGTCAACCGAATTTAGACCTAATTGAAGAAATTCAGAATGAACAATCTGTAGCAGTGCATGTTCGGCGTGGAGATTATGTGTCCAGTCAGATCGTGCAAAATATACATGGAATTTGTGGGCTCGACTATTATAAAGAAGCGATATTTAAATTGATTAAGAATTATAAGAAATTACACTTTTTCTTTTTCTCGGATGATATGGACTGGGTAAAGGAAGAATTTTCATTTTTGAATTCCAGATCTTTTGTTGATAATAATATAGGCAGCAATTCCTGGAAAGATATGATACTAATGAGCAAATGCAATCATAATATTATCGCCAATAGTTCTTTTAGCTGGTGGGGAGCCTGGTTGAATAATAACAAAGACAAAACAGTTATTGCTCCTAAAAAATGGTTTGCTGAAGATGACTTAAATCTTCAAACCAGTGATTTGATTCCGCCTTCATGGATAAGGATTTGACACCACATAAGATCGTCTCCATTATAATTCCAGTTCATAACAGGGAGAAAATGGTGCTAATTACATTAGACTCTATAATTGAGCAAATATATGCTTATTGGGAATGTATTTTAGTAGACGATAACTCCAATGATCATTCTTTGCAAGCTGTTCAAAAGTATGCGTTAAAAGATTCAAGAATTAAAGTCTATAAAAGACCCGATAGTTTACGCAAAGGAGCAAATTCCTGTAGAAATTATGGTTTTAAAAAATCTTCTGGTAATTATATCATCTGGTTCGATAGCGATGATTTGATGACTCCAGATCATCTAAAGAAAAAATTAGATTTTATTGTTCAGGAGGAATTAGATTTTGTAGTGGCTAAAACTCAAAATTTTGAAAATGATAGATTATTAGAGCCATACCACTATGAGAATAAAGATTCTGGCATAACAGCTTCGGACTTTATCTTATTAAAAATTCACTGGTATACTTATGATGTCATGCTAAAGCGAGAAATTGCGGAGAAGATAGAATGGAATGAAAAAATGAAGTCTTGGCAGGACTATAATTATTTCTGCAAAATGCTATTAATTACTGAAAATGGTAATTATCTGGATCGCATATTGACGAAACGAAGAATTCATGAGCAATCCATACAAAAAGAGATGAATTCGGATCCAGATACATTCAGCATTGAACTTCTAGAAAACCGATTTTTAACCTATCAGGACATTCAGAAAGATATAAATCCTGAAACTAGGAAAGAATTAGTTTTTGGTTTGATGAACCTGTGTATAGAACTTCGAAAAAGTTCTATAATTTCAGTTTACGAAAAAAAGGTGATCAAAATTATTGAAACAGTATTAGGAACTAGTTCTAAGTTCTACTTTAAGGCCGCTATTATGAGCGCTCATCTTTTCAAAAAATATCATTTCTTTCTAGCGAAGGCTAAAAAACGTTGATATTAGAAAATCAAAAAGGTACTTTTGAAATCGTCGAAAGATTTGTCTCAAGAAGGGGTTGACTCATGGGCTGGAATGGGCTAAGCCTGAAATTATTAAAATTTAGCCGTGTTGCCATTCTTATCTTATTTACTCTTCTTTTAGAAGTTCATGATCGATCTGGTCCATAATCTCCTCATTTTTTTTTAAATCAAATTTCCTGGCAAATAAATATCCTTCAGATGCTTTTCTAAGTTCTTTATAATCCTGACTTTCAAATGTGACCGGTAGAGGGCCGAATGCTCTTTCCCAGTTAACGTAGGTAAAGGACTTTTCAAATTGAAACTTTTTACTTTTAAGATCCGACAGTCTCATAATGATACTTTGAAAAAAGATTTCATCTGGTAATAAGGAATATTTGTGATATTTTAAATACCTAGGATGTTCATCAATATAATTTAGGATTGCTCTAAGAGTTTCTAAGGTAAGAGCCCACCACTGGCTACCTCCATAAGGTTCTAGAAATTCGGGAAACCTTCTTTTTTTAAATATCAACATCATCTCCTTGTATCTCCCTTTTTTTCTTAGAAAGTTTAAATGACCTAAAGTTTTGGTCTTATAAAACTGCCTGTCAAAAATTGAAGGTAATTGTAGAAAATGCTTTCGTTGGTTGGATTTTGAGATCTTATATTTATCCAGTCTGTCCATACCGCCTTTTGTCCAACCCGGATGAGGCATGGAATATATGGTCATAAACTCTGTTGGATATTTTTTCCTTAGAAATTTAAAAATTGTTTCTTTGGATTTTAGAGGATAATCCTGTCCGCTTAGCAGAATACAATATCCATTATTTGATGATCTAGAAATTACTTTCATTCCATAGAGTGTGGCCTTTACTATACCAATATCTCCCCAAGTACCTTTAAAACGTTTATCAAGAAAGTGGACACCTGGTTCAGGTAGTATTCTTTTAAATTCATCCACATTGGCTTGAGAATCAATATGAATATAAAAGTTGGCATGCTTATCTGCAAGCCTTGAAATTAATCTTTTGACCTGTTGTGGGTTTTTATGCGTGAGAATAAGATAATTTATTTCCAATTTGCCTAATTTTCAGTCTCAATACTTAGTAAAACAATTAAAGCACGAAGATACTCTTTGAATATAACTTATGGCCAGTCCTTTAATATCTGTAATCTTACCTGTATATAATCGAGAAAAATATATCGGCGAAGCCATTAATAGCTTACTAAACCAGACCTGCCAGGATTTCGAAATTATCGTGATTGACGATGCTTCTACTGATAATTCTCTTTCTATCATAAAAGCCTATTACGACTTCAGAATTAAAGTTATCGAAAACAAGTCTAATCTTGGAGTTTCTGCATCCAGAAACAGAGGAATTGAAATTTCCAAGGGTAGTTACATCGCATTTCTGGATAGTGATGATATTGCTTTCCCTGAAAGACTTGAAAAACAGTTGAAAATTCTCGAAAATAAAAGTATCGATATTTGTGGTAGTTGGTTGGAATTATTCGATTCTAGGAAAATTATCGTACTACCGAAAACTCATGAAGCAATTTTATGTGAATTGTTAAATTACTGCTCAATGTGTATTACAACCGTTATGCTTAGAAAAGAAGTATTGGGTGATAATCGGTTCAAAGAAAACTTACGGTATGGTGAAGATTATGAGTTATGGGCTAGAATATGCTGGGCAGGTAAATTTTACAATCTTCAAGAACCTTTAGTGCGGTATCGTGTACATAAGGAGCAAATTTCAGTGACAAATAAACAACATCAATTAAAATTTGATGCTGATATTAGACTAAAAATGTTTAAAAACATATGTTATGATCAGAATAAATTTTTAGATGATCTGATAAAAAAGCACTTTTTATTGGACGAATATGTGGATACGAAGGAGTTTTTTAGCTTTCTAAGATGGCTCGAGCATATTGAAAGTAAGAATTTTTATCAGCCGGTATTTCCTCAATTCGAATTTCAGAAGGTATTAAAGGATATAAGGGAACAACTCGTATTTAAATTATTCTTCAAAGAAAGTAAGATAGGAATAGATAAAAAATGGAGATTGCAGGCTATGAGGAAACTCAAACTAAAGGAAAATATAAATATTGTAAAGAAGAAAATTAAAAGCAGAATGAAAAAGATATGAAATCCATTCTTTTCAAAATCCAACAATTTCCTCATTTATCGGAAACCTTTATCATCAATCAGATTAACATGGCCATCGAATCAGGTTATGAAGTAAGCATACTCGTTAAGAATATTTTAAGCTTTGAAGACTGTGGACACCTAGAAATGCTGAACAAGCATAATGTCTCAAATAGAATTATTAAGGATGACTATAAAATTCCTAAAAATAAATTGATCAGACTTTTTAAAGCAATCCTGATAATTCTGAAATATAGAAGAAAATGGAAGAAGTTTTACGAGTATATAAAACTTAAATCAACATTTAGCTTAACTTGGATTTATGAAGTTAATTTTTATCAGAAATTGCGAAATTTCGATATCATACATGTGCAGTACGGAACCAATGTGCAACCTGTAGATTTACTAAAGAAAACCGGTTGGCTGGATTTGAGGATTATTGTATCCTTTCATGGTCATGATGCTTTTTTTCCTATAAATGGAATTATACCTCAGAAAGGATATTATGATCATCTTTTTTCAGAAAAGATTATATTGATCGCGAATACGCCGTACTTAGCCCAGCAATTAATTAAAATTGGTGCAAAACCTGAAAGTATTAAAATAATCCCCGTACCAGTAGATACTGAAATCTTTAAGGGTGATAGAAGTAATATGAAAGATAAGCTACCGATAAAATTACTTTCAATAGGTAGGCTTGAAAAGATTAAAGGACACGAGTACGGAATTCATGCTGTTAATAACCTAATTAAGTCAAATTACGATATCAAATATACAATCATAGGTGAAGGATCATATAGGAATTCAATTGAAGAACTAATTAAGAGTGAGGGGCTGAATGATAAGGTATTACTTCTTGGTAAGAAAAACCAACATGAAATACTGAGAGAAATTCAAATATCAGATATTTGCCTTGCGACTTCTGTGACTACCAATAATCAAATAAAGGAAACACAAGGTTTAGCTGGACTTGAGGCCCAAGCTTGTGGAGTTCCGGTAGTGGCATTTGATTCTGGAGGAGTAAAATATACTTTAATTCATAAGAAAACTGGACTTCTGAGCGAAGAAAAGGATATTGATAAGTTTGCAGAAAATATCAAATATTTGATCAACAATTTTCAGAAGAGAATGGAATATGGAAAAAATGCACAAGAATTCGTTCAGAAAAAGTATTCTAATATTCAGATTGCAAAACAGTGGTTAGCAGTCTATAACTGATATGAATGAACGATAAAATTTCCATAATAATACCATGTTATAACGATGCCGACTTTATAGAGCAATCAGTTAATTCAGCTTTAGACCAAGATTATGAAGATATTGAAATAATAGTTATAGATGATGGTTCGAATACACATACCAAAGCCATATTAGAAAGGTTAAAACCTAGGATTACAAAGCTTATAGCCCAGCAAAACAGTGGAGCAAGTGCATCTCGAAATATAGGAATATCCCAGGCTTCTGGTGAATATATCCTCACGCTAGATAGTGACGATTTCTTTGAACCCTCTTTCTGCAAAAAGGCAGTAAGTATTCTCCAATCAAAACCTGAAGTTAGGTTAGTGAGCTGCTATGCAAGGAGGTTTGATTTACATAAAGAGGAAGTGATTAAATATAAGACTGCAACTTTAGAGGATTTCTTGAAATTTAATCGAGCGATTGGTAATTCTCTTTATCGAAAACGGGATTGGGAGCAAATCGGCGGGTACGATGAAAATATGAATAAGGGATATGAAGATTGGGAGTTTTATATTCGGTTAATGGCTATGGGCGGAGTTTCCTACATTATACCGGAAGTGCTATTTAATTATCGTTTAAAGCATTCATCCAATTCCACCAGAGCGGATAAAATAAAATACGACCTTCTTTTATATATATATTTAAAACACCAGGATTTATATAAAAGAAATTTTAAAGATTTTATGATCTTTTTATTGGGCCGTTTAGAAATTGTAGAAAAAGCAGAGAGAAAAAATCTGGACAAATTAGAATTTAGAATTGGGTCCGCCATTCTAACTCCAATTAGAAAGCTAAAAAAACTGATAAATTTTTGATTAAGATTTCAATCATAATGGCCACTTACAACAGGGCTCATCTAATTGCAGATACTTTGGAATCTATTTCAAATCAAACTTTTAGAAACTGGGAATGCCTTATCGTTGATGATAGGTCTATTGATAATACAGAAAGAATTGTTAGTACTATTACAAAGGAAGACTCACGCTTTAAATATCTAAAGCGCACGCATAAGCATTTAAAAGGTCTTCCGGGTTGCAGGAATTTTGGTATAGAAAAAGCATTAGGAAAATATATTATATTTTTTGATGATGATGATATTATTCATCCAATGAATCTTGAGGTTTGCTACAGTTTATTAGAAGATAAAAGAGTTGATTTTTGCCATTTTAAAAAGCAATCTTTTGTAGAAGAGATTCCTGATTTTCATAGTATTTCAGAATCAATTTTGCAATTCCAAATAGGAAAAAGCGAAATTGAAAAAGTAATTATAAATCAAATTGCGTTGGCTTCATGTACCGTACTTTGGCGAAGAGAATGCTTCGAAAATATACGATTTGAAGAATCCTTGAATTATGCTGAAGAATGGGAGTGCTATTCCAGAATTCTGCTCGCTGGTTTTGAAGGTATTGGAATCAATGAAATTCTATATTTTAATCGAAAGCATCCAGATTCTAATACAGGAGAATTCTGGAAAGGCGATAAATCCAGAAGACAGTCTTATGAAAAAGCCATAAAATTGGTAATCGATAATCTTAAAAATAAAGGCTTACTATCAAAATCTTTGGTGCGGTATATTGTTCAAATGAGTATTCTTCTGAAAAGTAAATCTATTTTGAAGTATATTTTATCCAAGTCGAATATCAGATTAACTGGAAAATTGAGATATCACTTCCTTTATAGATTTTATCCAGTTATTATCCAGGGATATCGGTTTAAAAAACTACTAAAAAATTAAAAACTTGAAATACCTTATTTGCTTCGGTACTCGACCTGAAGTCATTAAAATGGCTCCAATAATTCTTGAGATGGAAGGTCGTGGATTGCAAGTAGTACTTTGCACTACCGGTCAGCATCGGGAAATGCTGGATCAGATGTTACAGGTTTTTCAGCTAAAGCCAGATTATGACCTGAACCTTATGAAATCAGGCCAGTCGTTGAATCTGTTAAGCGCCGAAATCTTTAAAGAGATAGATTTAGTTCTGGATAAAGAAAAACCCGATTTGGTATTGGTGCAGGGAGATACTACTACGGCAAGTATTATTGCACAGGCCGCCTTTTATCGAAAAATTCGTGTTGCACATATAGAAGCAGGATTAAGAACTTATCAAAAATACTCCCCATTTCCGGAGGAGATCAACAGGCAGCTTATTTCCAGAATTGCTACCTGGCATTTTACTCCCACAAAAAAAGCTGCTAAAAATTTATTTTCAGAAGGAATAAGGAAAGGTGCAATTCTTCAAACCGGAAATACAGTGATTGATGCTTTGTATATGGTAGAAGAAAAACTGGATTCGGAAATGATTTCTAGTAGGCTGGAAATAAATATAAAGAACTTCAAAAAAGTGATCCTCGTAACAGGGCATCGGCGCGAGAATTTTGGAAAAGGAATACAGGAGTTATGCGCTGCTCTTTTAGAACTGGCAAAAAACAAGGAATATCTCATAGTTTTTCCGGTGCATTTAAATCCTGAGACCAAAATGATTGTGGAGGAAAGACTACGGGAGTTATCGAATATTCGCTTATTACCACCTGTGAGTTATACTGAAATGATATGGCTGATAAAAAACTGTGATCTTATAATTTCCGATTCAGGAGGCATTCAGGAAGAAGCTCCTACTTTTAAGAAACCAGTTTTGGTAACCAGAGAATATACTGAAAGGGAGGAAGCAGTTGAAGCCGGTTTCTCCATTCTAACCGGATCAAATTCTCAAAATATCCTGGAACAGGCCTTGAGAATATTAAATAATCCTCCAAATTTTGAGGGGATAGATAATCCTTTTGGTGATGGAAAAGCGGCAAAGAGGATAGTTGATTTTTTACAATCTAAAGCTTCAACAGGCTAGGCCTGATAGTTGTTTATAGCGTTTTGAAATATGTGCCATACCTAAGGCTACGACAAGTTTCTTACAAGGATTAATAATTTCCTCAAGGTTTATGGAAGGGTGAAAATAAAATTTATAGCTTTACCACAAACTCACGAGACGTGCCCCGTAAGAAAATCCTGATCATAGCGGAATCAATAAATGTGGAAGATAGTAGTGGCTCCAAGGCTAATGTGGCTTTGATCCATAATCTTCAGCAATCTGGTTTCAGGCTTTTAGTATTACACTATACCCGTAGGGATATTCATTTGCAAAATATTGGTTGTGTCTCTATTAAAGAAAATAAAAGCAGTTTAAATTATTTTTTAAGTAGATTACAGCGTAAAACACAGCACTGGTTTAATGTTAACCTGGCCAAACATTTAGAACCCAAATTCGGTTTCAGCTTTACGTTCTTTAACGATGTTCAAAGTATTAAGAATGCGCTTGATGAATGTAAAGACTTTGATCCAGATCTTGTTTTAACTTTAAGTAAGGGAGCTAGTTTTAGACCGCATTATGCGGTACTTAACTACCCATATTTTCATAATAAATGGATGGCCTATATTCATGATCCTTATCCTTTTTATTATTATCCTGAACCTTATAACTGGAGTGAGCCTGGATATAACAAGAAGATTGATTTTTTCAATGAGCTCGCAGAAAATTGCCAATGGGCTGCCTTTCCAAGTTTACTCCTGAAAGACTGGATGACAGAAAAATTTCCTGGATTTCAGGAGAAATCAGTAATTCTTCCGCATCAGCTTACTGAAAACAAAATTTCAGAAGAGTTGCCTGATTTTTTTACTTCTAAAAAATTTACGGTAATGCATGCCGGAAATCTCATGAAACAAAGGCCTCCTTTTCATCTTATTAATGCATTTAAACACTTTCTAACCAGTGTGCCGGAAGCTCAAGATAACTCATATCTATTATTGATTGGAAATGCCAGTTACCATAAAGAAGAACTGGAAAAATTGAAGACATCTAGCAATGCCATTTCTATAAGGGATTATCTGGAATATGAAAAGACACAGGCGTTGCAAAGAAATGTTTCTGTAAACGTTATTCTGGAATCGAAAGCAGCAATAAGTCCGTTTCTTCCCGGTAAATTTCCTCACTGTATAGCTGCCGAAAGGCCTATATTGTTATTAGGACCTGAAAGAAGTGAGTCGCGGAGGTTGCTTGGCGAGGATTATACTTATTGGTCTGAAGCTGATAATGAAACTAAAATAACACAGCTTTTGGAAGACTTATATAAAAGCTGGTTGGAAAGCGGAAAAGATTTGAAAATGAAGCGGGAAGATCTAAAGTATTATCTTTCTGCAGATCACTTAAAGTCTGCAATTGAAAAGATCCTTAATTAAGCTATGGAAGCATCTATTCTTATAGTTTCAAAAAATCGAAAAGAAGAGCTTTCCAAAACGCTGAGAATTCTGGAAAATTATATTGATCCTACTAAACATGAGATCCGTGTTTTTTTAGATGGTTGTACCGATAATTCTAAACTTTTACAAGACGAATTTGAATATATACACTGGTTTTCTTCTAAAGAAAGTATTGGTGCTTCCAAAGCAAGAAATATTCTTTATAAAACTGCTAGAGGTAAATTACTGTTCGGTTTTGATGATGATGCACATCCATTACAACATAACTTTATTCAGGTCTCTGAAAAACTATTTCACAACAATCCAGCAACAGGAATTTTGGCTTTTAAAGAGATTAAGGGAGTTTTTGAGGGAGACGAACATATTCCGAATGAATTACTCATCTCTAAGCCAGATCTTGCAGTAAATGATTTTATAGGATGTGGTTTTGTAGTAAAAAATGAAATTTATAAAGAAACAAGAGGCTTTCCAACCTGGATAGATATTTACGGAGAAGAGGTTTGCCTGGCCTTGGAAGTTCTGGATAGAGGATATAATATTGTTTTTACCCACAAAATCCAGGTGAATCACCGCGTAGATCTAGAAAAGCGACGGTTTGAAGGAGCAAATTATTTCCGATTTGGTAAACAGCTTAAGAATACAGCATATTTTTATATGGTCTATTACCCTTTTCCATTGTTATTGAAGAAGATTGCCCGACTTTATTTTCTTAATTTTAAAAAATATGCTTTGAAAGACTCCCGGTATTTTAAGGAGTTCTGGAAGGCATCCTTTATCAATATATTTAAATTTGGTAAGATATGGCTAGAAAGAAAACCGGCTAAACTAAAAACACTAGCTACTTTTAATAAACTATCAAAACCGTATTATTAATGGCTTTTATAATTGCAGAAATTGGTCAGGCACATGAGGGTAGTCTAGGTATGGCTTTAAGTTATATTAGAGCACTCGCTGGAACGGGGGTAGATGCCGTTAAATTTCAGGTTCATATAGCAGAAGCAGAAAGTAGCGAATTCGAACCTTTCCGTATTAAGTTTTCCAATCAGGACAAAACAAGGTTCGATTACTGGAAGAGGATGAGCTTTACCGAAGAAGAATGGAAACTTTTAAAGGCCGAATGTGATAAAAGTAAGCTTGAATTTCTAGCATCACCATTTAGTAATGAGGCGGTGGATCTCTTAGAGAGATTAGATGTAAACCAGTATAAAATAGGTTCTGGAGAAGTAAATAATTTTTTATTGCTTCAAAAAATTGCCGATACGGGAAAACCAGTAATTCTATCTTCTGGAATGAGCTCCTTTAAAGAGTTGGATGATACGGTGAAGTTCTTAAAAGATAAAAATGTCGATTATTCCATATTGCAATGCACTACTGCGTATCCAACAAAACCTGAGGAATACGGGTTGAATGTTATGGCGGAATTGAAGAAAAGATATAATGTACCTATAGGCTATTCAGATCATTCAGCTAAAATAGAAACCTCTATTGCGGCTGCAGCTTTGAGCGCTGAAATTCTCGAGTTTCATGCTGTGTTCAGCAGAAAAAGTTTTGGCCCAGATGCGACTTCTTCTTTGGAAATAAAGGAAATTACTACGGTAGTAAACGCTGTTAGAAATATCGAAAAGGCAAGAAATAATCCTGTAGATAAAAGCGATAATTCAAAATTCACTGATTTAAAGAATATTTTTGAAAAGTCTCTGGCTGTAAATAAAGATATAAATGTAGGCCAGGTTATTCAATTTGATGATCTGGAATCAAAAAAGCCAAAAGGACGTGGTATTGACGCTTCTCGTTTTAATGAAGTAGTAGGAAAAAAACTCAAGAGAGATCTTTTGAAATGGGACTTTTTAAATGAACCTGATATAGAATGAATCTGAAAAAGTTTAGTGCATCTCAATATAAATTATTCTGTAAAGCTGAAGGAAGCAAGCATATTGTTAGCGAGTTTGCTCTGTATCAAATACTAGAGCTAATAGAGAGATATGCAGTTAAAACCGTTCTGGAAGTAGGTCTGGGGATTGGGACAATCACTGGCAGTATCTTAAAATATGCCGAAAAATCTGGCGACGATATCTATTGCGTGGGAACAGAGAGCAATGATTTCTGTTTAGGTCAAATTCCATCTAACCTCGGTACTAATTACAAACAATTAAAAATTTTTCCAGAAGTCCGTCAAATAGATTTACTTACAAAATTTGATCTTATTATTGTTGATGGTGGCGAAGATAATCTGGAACTTGTAAAGGATATGCTAGCTGATAATGGTATCATAGTAATAGAGGGAGATAGAAGCGGTCAGGAGAAAATTATAAAGAATAGTTTTCCTAAAGCTAAATTTGTGCATTTGATATCCCTGAAAAGAAATGGAGATTATTCAGTAAAAAAAACGGGGGATTATCAAGGAGGACTAAAAGTTCTATTTATAAATCCCGATTTGAATCAAAAAATACATTGGGTCGAATTGAAGTTGAAATCTGCTTTCAAAAACCGAATAAGAAAGAACTTCGCATGAAAAATTCGAAAAGAAAAATATGTGTAGTGGTGACTGCAAGGCCTTCTTACAGCCGAATAAAATCTGCTCTAAGAGCGATTCAGGAACATCCTGAACTGGAATTGCAGCTAGTGATTGCCGGCTCTGCCTTGTTAGATCGATATGGAAATGCGGTCGATTTTATTGAAAAAGACGGGTTCACAATTGCAGCCAAAGTTTTTATGGTCCTGGAAGGAGAGAATCCTACTACCATGGCGAAAACTACAGGAATAGGGGTGATGGAGCTAACGAATGTATTTTATAACCTCCAGCCAGATGCCGTAATAACGATTGCTGATAGGTTTGAAACCATTTCAACCTCCATCGCTGCTTCCTATCAAAATATTCCTCTGGTACATTTACAGGGAGGAGAAGTTACTGGTAACATTGATGAAAAAGTGAGGCATGCCAATACAAAGCTGGCCGATATTCATTTCGTATCGAATGAAGATGCACGGAATCGGGTGATAAAATTAGGCGAAAATGGCGAAAAAGTGATTAATACCGGTTGTCCATCTATAGACCTCGTGAAAGAGATTTCAGAAGAAAAAGAACTCCCTTTCGATCCTTTTGAAAAGTATGGAGGGGTAGGAGAGAATATCAACTGGAAATCTGGTTATATCGTAGTAATGCAGCACCCTGTGACCACCGAGTATAAAAACGCGAAAAAACATATTCTGGAAACGCTACATGCTGTAAAAGAATTAGCTTATCCAGCTTTTTGGTTCTGGCCAAATGTAGATGCTGGGTCAGACGGGACTTCTAATGGAATTCGTTCTTTCCGCGAATTAGAAAACCCAGAGAATATGCACTTCTTTAAGAATATGGAGCCTCTGGATTTTTTGAGATTATTGAAAAATTCAAAAGCTCTGGTGGGTAATTCCAGTGCTGGTATTAGGGAATGTTCTTTTTTGGGAACTCCGGTAATAAATATTGGAAGCAGGCAAAACCGTAGAATGCGTGGAGAAAATGTAACTGATGTAGCTAGTGATAGGGATGAGATATACCAATCATTAAAACAAGCTATTTCAGGGGGCTATTTCCCTGAAAGCAAAATTTATGGTGATGGAGATGCCGGGGTTAAAATTGCTCAGATTTTATCTGAAATCGAACTGAGTTTCAGTAAAACCATCACTTACTAATGAAAGTTCTGGCAATTATACCAGCACGAGGTGGAAGCAAAGGCGTGCCACGCAAGAACATCAGGAAATTTGATGGTAAACCATTACTTAGCTATGCGATCAAAGCAGGAATGGAAAGTAAGAATATTTCAAAACTTGTGGTCAATACTGAAGATAAGGAAATAGCGAAAATAGCTCGCAGTTTTAATTGTGAAGTAGTTGTACGAAACCTTAAAATTGCTGGAGATCGATCTTTGGTAATTGATACAGTTCTACAAACGCTAGATTATTTTAAAGAAAAGAACCAGTATTTTGAAGCCGTACTACTGTTGCAGCCCACTGCCCCATTAAGAAATGGAGAGGATATAGATAACGCAATTAGTTTATTGCAGTCTAATTCGAAAGCCGATGCGGTTATTAGTATGGTGAAAGTGGAGGATCATCATCCGGCAAGAATGTATAAAATCAAGAAAGGAAATTTAGAAAACCTTATGCCGGAATATGAGACATATAGCCGGCAGGAATTACCGGAATTATACTTAAGGAACGGATGTATTTATCTTGTGCGTACATCGGCATTAAAGAAAGAACAGACCTTAATGCCAGAGAGAAAACTTCCTTATATAATGGATTCACAATGGGCAGTAAATATTGATACCGAAATGGACGTCATCATTCTTGAACAATTATTGAAAAAGTGGAAAAAACAGGTCTAATGAATATCCTTATTACCGAACCTCTAGATTTTAACCCTGAACAAATAACTCTCCTGGAAAAATTTGGAACATTACATAAAGGGCCATTTTCCAGAAAGAATTTACTCAAGACTGTCAAAAACACCCAAGTGCTTATAATTCGTTTGGGTCACAAAATAGATAAAGAGTTTTTAGATCAAGCTTGCAATTTAAAATACATTCTCACACCAACAACCGGTCTTAATCATATTGATATTCCTGAGACAGAAAAAAGGAATATTCAGATAATTTCTTTGAAAGGGGAAACCGAATTTCTTGAAACTATTCCTTCTACAGCAGAACATTCCCTAGCTTTAATGCTTTCTCTAATTAGGAAAATTCCTGCTGCTAACAAGCATGTTTTAAATGGTGAATGGGAACGGGATAAGTTCAAATCTCATAACCTGAAAAGTTTTAAACTGGGAATTCTTGGATATGGGAGGGTCGGAAAGCAAATGGCTACATACGCCGAAGTCTTTAAAATGCCCTGGATATTTTATGATATAAATCCCAAATTAAAATCCCATCATAAATCTGAAGAGGATTTGTTATCTTTTTTACAAAAAATAGATATTCTTACTATCCATATTCCGCTTAATCAAGGAACTTCAAAATTTATCAATGCTTCCAATCTTAAATTTTTAAAGAAAGGAAGCTATATAATAAATACTTCGCGCGGCGAAGTAATCGAAGAAGAGGCTGTGACAGCCTTACTTGAGAATGGTTATCTGGCCGGGATCGCAACAGATGTCTTAGTTTCTGAAATTGATGAGGTCAAGAGAAAGAATAATCCTTTGCTAAAACTTGCCACAGAACTTGATAATATTATTATTACTCCGCATATTGCCGGCGCGACCTTTGAATCGATGTGGCTTACCGAAGAGTTGATTATAAAAAAATGGATCAATGCGATTTCCTGAAAATTTGAAAATATACTTTATACTTAATTTTTAATTATGTCTACAGTTTCAAAAAATAATCCTCCAGAAGTCCTAGGGTTGGTTATTGTAGATGGCGTAGGATTCAAAAACTTTATCTTAAGCGATTTCCTTCAACAGGCTCAAACTATATATCAAAAAATTATTATTTTTTCGGGTTTGCCTGCTACAGCCTATAATCTTATCGAAAATGATAAAGTCGAAATTATAGAACTACCGGTATTTGTAGAATCTGGTAAAACCTGGTTCTGGCGGAAAATGAAAGAGGTTGCACACATGCAGCAGCATAAAAAAGACTTCTTTGGAATTGCTGCTAATCTTGAAAAAAATAAACCCACAGATACATCAAGACGAGCAAAACTTATTGCACTGATCTTTAAGATTACTAGCATATTTAATTCTGAAAAGTGGATTCATAATTACAATAGAATGCAATTAAAATCTGCCAGGAAAAATCCGGTATTTTTAAAGTATCACAAACTTCTTGCAGACTCTAGAATAAAGACCTTATTTTTCACACATCAACGACCACCTTATCTGGCAATTTTAGACGATGCCGCTAAAAATCTTGAAATTACGACGTGTTCTTTTATTTTTAGTTGGGATAACCTGCCCTCCAAAGGAAGAATGGCGGCTCCTTTCGATTCTTTCCTGGTGTGGAGTGATTTGATGAAAGAAGAGTTAGAATATTTCTATCCAGATGTAAAGAGTAAACCTATAAAAGTTGTTGGGGCGCCCCAATTTGAGTCCTATGTGCTGGAAAGGTATAAGTCAACAAAACAGGACTTTTATAAAAAATTTGATTTAGATCCTGTTTTAAAAACTATTTGCTACAGCTGTGGGGATGCTTCCACCAGTAAGAATGATCCTTTCTATATAGAAACAATCGCTGAACTTATAGTAGATAAAAAATTTGCAGAAGAGGTGAATTTTTTAGTCCGTACCTCTCCGGCGGAAAATGGGTCGAGGTTTAAGGAACAAGTAGATAGATTTCCTTTTATTAGATGGAATTATCCCAAGTGGGAATTGACAAGGGAAAATCATCCCGAACCCTGGTCCCAGAGGCTGCCTCTTGCTGAGGATTTGATGGATTTAGGTTCACTGCTGGAAAATTGTGACCTAAATATTAATATGTGTTCTACGATGAGCCTGGACTCTATGATTTTCGATAAACCAGTAATCAATCCTGTTTTTGGGAATGAGAAAAATGGTTTTTATAATGATCAGAAGTATCTAAAATATGCGCATTACGAGAGAGTGATGCAAAGTGGTGCAGTTGCTATTGTAAAGAATAAGGAAGAATTAATAGAAAGTATCAATTTTAGCCTTAAAAATCCTGGAGCTCGTTTGAAAGAACAGCGAGAATTACTAAAACTTCAAATAGGAAAACCGCTGGAAGGCACCAGTCTGAGAATTGCCCAGGCATTGAAAGACCTTGCATGAAGAATATTGCCATAGTTTGTAACTATATTTTAAATCCTGCAAGAATTGGTGGGATGGACCGCTTTTTTTTCGCTTATGATATGAGTTGCAAAGATAAAGGCTACCATGTAAAATGGTTTTTTTCGGGCGGAGAGCATTTTCATTTTTACGAGAGTTTGGACTTGGAGATTGCTGATAAACAGTCATCTTTAGAGAATTCTTTTTTGGAGTTTCAAAAAGAAAAATTATGGAAATTTGATATCGTGGTCACTCATTTTGTAGAATTATGTACTCCTTTCTTTAAAATGATAAAGCAATACGAAGATCCCATGATTATTGCTGTGGATCATAATCCCAGACCCATCAATGGATTTCCTATTAAAAAAAGATTGAAGAATAAGTTGAAAGGGAAATTTTATTCCAAATATATTGACCTGTTTATTGGAGTTTCCAATTATACAAAACAGCAGATCCTAAAGGATTACGGGCTAAAATTATCTTCTAAAACGGAAGTGATACATAATGGAATTGCCTTTGCAGAATATATAAAACGACAGAAAACTAATCACGGAAAATTTATTGTTGCTTCACATTTAAGATCTTCCAAAGGAATTCAGGATCTTATTAAAGCTGTTAGCCTATTGAAACCGGAACTAAAGCAAGAAATTGAAATTGATATTTTTGGAGAAGGTCCCATGGAAGACGAATTAAAGAAATTGGTGAAAGAGGAAAATTTAGAGAAACAGATCCATTTTCGAGGAAGTTCTCCGAAGCTGCCGAAACTTTTTCAGAATTATTCCTATCTACTGCAGCCTACGTATATGGAATGCTTCAGCCTCTCTATTCTGGAAAGCCTTGCGGCAAATGTACCGGTTGTCACCACTACGGTTGGAGGTAATCTTGAAGTAGTAGAAAATGGAGTTAACGGATATATTTTTGAACCAGGAAATATCCCACAACTTTGCGAAATTATTGGTGATATTCTTCAAGGTGAAAAAGCGATTCAAGACCAGATAAATACCTTAATTGAAAATAAATTTTATCTTGAAAAAATGGTTGAGGACCATTTAAGTCTTTTGGAGAGATAGTACTAATCTGTATTTGCCCTAAATTTATATGCATATAGCTTTTTTAACTCCAGAATATCCTCATGCAGCGTGTACTGCTTCTGGTGGATTAGGAACCAGCATAAAAAATCTGGTACTTTCCTTGGTGGAAAATAATGTAAAGGTTACTCTAGTCATCTATGGTCAGAAAGGGGATGCAAATTTTGAGGAAGACGGGATCCAATTCTACTTGTTAAAGCAGAAAAAATATAAAATTGGAGGCTGGTATTTCTATAGAAAACATATACAAAAATTTTTAAATGCTCTTTGCAACAAAGAAGGTATCGATATTATTGAAGCAGCCGATTGGACCGGGATTACGGCTTTTATGAAGTTGACAGTTCCTTTAGCCGTAAGACTACATGGGAGTGATACTTATTTTTGTGCCTTAGAGCAAAGAAAGCAGAAATGGAAAAACAGATGGTTTGAAGAAATGGCTCTTAAAAACGCAGATCATCTTATTTCCGTAAGTGAATTTGCCGGGGCAAAAACAGTGGATCTTTTCGATTTGAAAAAAGATTTCGAAGTAATTCCAAATGGGATAGACATAAGTAAGTTCTTTTCTTCTGGAGAGAAGACTCATCAAAATCAGTTGTTTTATTTTGGCACACTTATTAGAAAGAAGGGGATTCTTGAACTGGCAGAAATTTTTAATATTATAATTTCAAAAAAACCTGATACAAGACTTATTCTGGCGGGAAGAGATGTTATGGATATTAGAGAGAATGAATCTACACTGAAACTATTTAAATCCCTTCTACATGATAAAGCTCGGGATAATTTCATGTATATGGGAGAAGTGATTTACGAGGAAATAAAAAACGTTTTGAATAAGTCTGCAGTAGTAGCTTTACCTAGTTTTGCCGAAGCTTTTCCTATGACATGGCTGGAAGCCATGGCAATGGAGAAGCCGCTGGTTACTTCAAATATTGGTTGGGCACAAGAAACTATGGTAAATGGTGAAACAGGATTCATGGAGGATCCTGAAGACCATATGGCTTATGCAGAAAAAATTCTTTATCTGCTAAATAATCCACAGGAGGCGGCCGTAATGGGAAAAGCAGCAAGAAAAAGGATAAAAGAGAATTTTTCTTCCGAAATAGTAGTGCTACAGAATATTAAATTTTATGATTCTGTTTTAAAAAAGAGTTCAAATTGATCATCATTTCTCACATAAAAGCTAAAAAGCAAGTAAAAATTATTAGAAATGATAAATCACTGGCTGGCTTTTCTGAATCGCTTACAAACGCATTTTGGGAGGTATGTGCAAAGTATCCGGAAGATCTCATTCTATGGCAGGAAGAAGGTGTAGAAATCAACCTAGAATCTATAGGTGAAATTTTTCCGCATTCTTTAATTATGGCTTCCTATCCAGTTGACGATTACTTTATCCCGGATGCTATTGGTTATGTAGATCAACTTCCTTTTGTTAATCCCAAAAAAGATGTGAAATATCCCACCTGGAGGATGAGTGTCGCTATTGGAGGTGTTTATGGAAAGACTGCGCTTAGATTCAAATCTTTTTTAAAAGAGATCAGCGATTTTGGTTTGCTAATAAATAGTATCTCCAAGATAGGACAGCAAAACTCATTATTTTGCTATAGTGATCCCGCTTTATTGCAAAGCAACAGTAAGAATTTACGTATGCCAATAGCCCGGCCAAAAGATCTCTTTTCTTTTGTTGCACAGCATTATAAGAAAGTTAGATTAGTTATATTATTGCTCTGCTTTATTAAATATGAAAAAAAATTTCCAATTTTGGCATTCTTCACAAGTGTTTTTAAAAGATCATATTTTCAGTTGGAGGTTGATCTTCCCGAGTTAAATGCTAGCCCGGAAGAGTGGATCGGTAAAGAAAGCATTGACGTCATTATTCCCACCTTGGGTAGACCACAACTTTTAAAAAATGTTTTGATTGATCTAAAAAACCAAATAACTTTACCGACGCGGGTTATCATTGTAGAGCAAAATGCCGAAATAAATTCCAAATCAGAATTGGACTATATTAAATCTGAGTCCTGGCCATTTGAGATTGTTCATCATTTTACGCATCAATTAGGAGCATGTAATGCCAGAAACATTGCCCTAACCGATGTGAAATCTGACTGGATTTTTTTTGCAGATGATGATATAAGATTAGATGATTTGATTCTTTATAAATCCTTAAGAGAATTAAATCGACTTAGCGTAAATGCTTTAAACATGAATTGTGTACAACTGGGAGAAAAGTCTGTATTCTCAAAGATTAAACAATGGGGTGCTTTTGGATCCGGAACATCATTAGTGAGGGCGGAAATCGCAAAGAACATCAATTTTTCTATGGAGTTTGAGAGTGGCTTTGGTGAGGATACAGATTATGGTATACAATTAAGAAATAACGGTTGCGATATTGTTTATCATCCAGATATTACTATTAGGCACCTCAAGGCTTCCCGGGGTGGCTTTAGAGAAGTCATGAAGAAAGATAAAGAGAAACATAACTCAAAAAACCCAAAACCTTCACCAACGATGATGCTATTAGTTACAAAACATTTCAACACAAAAATGTTGAAGGGGTATAAAATGAATTTATTTCTTAAGTTTTATAACAGGCAAGCCATAAGGAATCCGTTTTTTTATTATAGGTCTATGCAAGATCGCTGGAGGTTAAGCAAAACCATGAGTCTGGAAATTATGGAATCTGTTAGAAAATAAATAGACGAATGGAAGGAGTCTGGAATGTATTTAAATTCAACCTGGTAATTTGCACCTATAAACGGCCTAAAGCGCTATTTAAACTACTTAAATCTATAGCTAATCAAACTGTATATCCTGATAAAATTTTAATTGTAGACGGCTCACCTGAGGCCGAAACTGAAAATCTTATTAAACAAGAAGCTTTTAGAAACCTAGAATATTTCAGGGTTGAACCTAAAGACAGAGGACTAACAAAACAAAGAAATTACGGAGTTCAAAAAGTATCTTCAGATTGTGAAATTATATGTTTTTTAGACGATGATATTATTCTTGATAGAACATATTTTGAAAAATTATTGAAGACTTACAAAGTTAAACCTAAGGCAATAGGAGTATCAGGCTATATCACTAATGAAACTGAATGGAGAAAAGTAAAAGAGGAGGAGGAAAAAGTTTCTAATAAATTCTATTATGACGGTTGGAGTAGGATTGAAGGTTCAAGATTCTCTATGAGAAGAAGGTTTGGACTTGCGCCAGATAAAGATCCCGGGTTTATGCCAGAATTCTCGCACGGGTACTCTACCGGTTTTTTACCGCCTAGTAATAAAATTTATGAAGCCGAAATGTTGATGGGAGGAATAGCTTCATACAGGACTGAACTTTTCAAACAATTAAATTTTTCTAGCTATTTCCAAGGTTATGGACTTTATGAAGATGCCGATTTTTCATTAAGAGCTTCAAAGATTGGTAAACTGTATGTGAATTCTGCAGCAAAACTTGAGCATCATCATGCTGAGCAAGGCAGGCCGAACAGGTTTAAATATGGGAAAATGGTAGTTCGAAATGGGTGGTATGTATGGAGAGTGAAATATCCTCAACCTTCGTTAAAGGCTAAGTTCAAATGGCACGCAACTGCATTGTTGTTGACTGGAATAAGATTATCTAACTCTATTACTAGTAGCGAAAAAAAGGAAGCATTTTCTGAATCTATTGGGAGAATTACAGGTTGGTTCAGTCTATTCTTCAATGCGCCAAAGTTAGAAAAATGAAAAGAAAACAAATTTTATTATTCTCATTGCTGTGCTTAATTCTTATTGGTATTTTGATTTCAAACTACCAGTATCCTTTTATCACAAAAAAGGTTGGGAAGTGGTCGGTTGGTTATAACTTCTCAGAAAATCCCTTAAAAAAACCTGAGGTTGATTCCGAAAATGTAATTTCCTACACTTTTATGGATAGCATATTGCAAACGTCTGGAAATTATATTGCTGACCCATTTTTTATTGTCGATGATGGTCAATACTTTTTGTTTACAGAATTAAAAGGAAAGAAAGACGCAGACATTGCGTTGTTCAAGTCTGTAGACGGTAAAGATTTCATTTATGATACTATCGTACTGGACGAGCCCTTCCATCTTTCCTATCCTCAGGTTTTTAAACATGAGGAGGAGTTTTATATGCTTCCCGAGTCCAAACAATCCGGACATCTTCTGTTATATAAAAGTGATAATTTCCCATATGCCTGGAAGGTGGTTGATACATTGCTTAAAGATGTAAAATTGAAGGATGCCAGCATTTTGTTAAGTGAAGAATTCAACCTGATGGTTGCTGTAGATGACCATATGAATCAATTGATTTATACCGCTGATTCTTTAAGTGGAGATTGGCAGGAGGCTTCTAACTATATTTCCAGAAAAGGTAATCACACAAGACCCGGCGGTAGATTTTTTCATTATCAAAATGAATGGTATTTGCCAGTACAGGATCGTAGTAGAGGCTATGGCTCTGGTATATCTTTATATCAATTACATCATTCAACAGAACATTTGAGTTTGCAGATCGTAGAAAACCGCTATCTTCATAACATGGATAGTATTATTTGGTTTAATCGTGGAATGCATCATCTTGACTTGCAACGGGTCAACAATTCTTATTATATGGTGTACGATGGTGATCGAAACCTGAATGGTGAAAATAGCTTCCAGATTAGAAGAACCTTAAAGTTCATATATAGTGATATTTATAATTACACCAGCAATAGTTTTTAAGTGATGCTGGACTATTACAGAAAAGATATCTCTAAGTATAAAAGATATAGTGATAAATCTGCTCTTACTTTGATCTTAACTCAACAAGGCCTCTGGGCTTTGTTCATTTACAGAGTTAACCATGCTATATATGACTCCAACCTAATGAGCATTCTTAAAAGCATCCTGCTCGGGGTGGGAATAATTTTTCAAAAATTTATTGAGATTATTACAGGAATTTCACTGCCGTATACCGCAAGGATCGGACACTCTTTCTACATAGGTCACTTTGGAGGAATTATCATAAATTCAAGATCGATTATTGGTAACAATTGCAATATTTCTCAGGGAGTTACAATTGGTGTTAGTGGGAGAGGGGTATCTAGAGGAGTTCCTGAAATTGGAAATAATGTATATATTGCTGCGAATGCCGTGATTGCTGGAAATATAACAATTGGCGAGAATGTGGTGATTGCTGCAAACTCTCTTGTAGTCAAATCTGTTGATTCTAATACGACAATGATGGGAGTTCCGGCTATAAAAATTAGTAATAATAACTCAGAGGATTATATTTGATGCGCATATTGGTGATCTCCAGTGCTCCAATTATTGAGAAAAACAGGCTTTTGTATGGCTATCCACCCTTCGTGAATGAAATGGAACTTTGGTTTCAAAGTTTTGAATCGGTATCCATTATAGCTCCAGATTCGTATCCATCGAAGTTTGATGTTTCAAGTTTTACAAGAAAGGACATTAAGTTTATTCCTCTTTCGTTTCTACAATTCGATACCCCGAAATCAATACTAAGGAGTGTTCAAAAATTCCCGGCGATCTTCTTTAAAATATATAAAGAAATAAAGCGAACCGATCATATTCATATTCGCTGTCCTGGTAATATTTCACTTTTAGGTTGCATCGTGCAGATTTTTTTTCCGAAGAAAAAGAAAACAGTAAAATATGCTGGGAATTGGGATCCAAATTCGAAGCAACCCCTTAGCTACAGATTTCAGAAATGGCTTCTAAGTAATAAATATTTTAGCAGAAATATAAAAGTGCTGGTCTATGGAGATTGGCCAGATCAATCAGCTAATATCCTGCCATTCTTTACCGCTAGCTATTCGCAGAAGGAGATTCAGAAAGCATCCAGGGTGTACGATCAGAATTTAAAATTTCTATTTGTAGGCAGTCTTTCTGAAGGTAAAAAACCAGATTTTGCAATCAAACTTGTAGAACGCCTATTAAAGAACGGGATAAGTGCTGAACTGAGAATTTATGGTTATGGAGTTTTACATGAGGATTTGCAAGACTATGTAGAAATCAGTGGTTTATCTGATTCAATTTCTATTTTGGGATTTAAGAATGTAGCTGAACTTAAACAAAGCTATCTGGATTCTCACTTTTTATTACTACCATCGAAGTCAGAAGGGTGGCCAAAGGTAGTTGCAGAAGCTATGTTTTTTGGATGTATACCGATAGTAACAGCCGTATCTTGCGTCCCATGGATGTTAGGGCATGGAAGTAGAGGAATTCTAATTCCAGATAATGTGGATGCTGCGGCTAAGAATATTTTAACTATACTATCAAAACCATCAGAGTTAGAAGAAATGTCAGATAGAGCACAGGATTGGTCAAAGGAGTACACCCTGGAGAAATTTGAACGGGAAATAAAGGAACTTTTATGAAAGTGCTTCAGGTTATAGATACTCTGCAGGCTGGAGGTGCCGAGAAAGTTGCTGTTAGCTATGCAAATTCATTGGTTGGAAAGATTGAGGCATCCTATTTATGCTGTACCAGAAAGGAAGGCATTCTAAAAGCTCAAATTTTAGATGAAGTCAGATATACGTTTTTGAATAAGCGTTCTTTCTATGATATGAAAGCATATGCTCGCTTATACAGGTTTATTCGTGATAATAGTGTGGATACAGTTCATGCACATGGAACATCATATTTCATGCTGTCGATTTTGAAGATTTTCTATGGCCTTGATTTCCAGCTATACTGGCATGATCATTATGGTAACAGCGATCATTTACAGTCCCGGAATAAACAAATCTTGAAACTATTATCACATCAGTTTAGTGGAATCATTTGTGTAAATACAAATTTACTGCAATGGGCTTCTAAAGAATTAAATTGCAATAATATCATTTACCTGCCTAACTTTCCTGAGGTCCCCCAAACGAACACAGATACTGTAAATTTGCTTGGAGATGAACATGCCATTAAAATTATTTGTGTTGCAAACTTCCGTAAACAAAAGGATCACCTTAACTTGTTAAGGGCATTTGAACAGCTTCCAGATAATTATAGTTTACATTTATTTGGTCATCATTTTGGAGATTCTTATTCAAGTCTATTACTGGAAAGCTTTAAGTCTTCAAAAAAAAATGCTTCCATTTTTTACTACGGAAGTATTCCTGATATATCTTCCTACATTGAAAAAGCAGATATAGGAGTTTTAGCTTCCAGTTCTGAAGGCTTGCCCCTCGCTTTATTGGAATATGGATATGCAGGATTAAAAGTAGTTTGCACAGATGTTGGAAATTGTAAAGAAGTAATAGACGCATACGGAATTATTGTTCCGGCTGAAGATTCTAAAGCTCTTGCTGATGGGATAAAAAATAGTTTATCTTTGAACTCCGGACATACCATATCTCTGAAGAAAAGGATCGACGCAAAATATTCAGTTGACTCCATAATTCCACAATTATTGAAATTTTATAAATCCGGAGCCCAAGGAAAGCAAAGAACTCATTAGAATTGGCACTAAAGAAAATTAACTACGTATCCTACCTGCAATTCGTACTTGCCCACGTTTTGATAGGATTTTTAGTTTATTTTCAAAGATCTTCAGCCTCGATACTTTTGCTCGCAACCTGGGTGGGTTTATTCTTCTGGATAATTCTCAAAAACAACAGAAATAATGAGGCCTTGATGGCTGCAGCATATATCGCTGGAGCAGAGGTCTTCTATAGAATGAATGGAGCAATGGTTTTCTACGAAACTGGGAAATATTCTGTTATTCTATTTCTATTAATGGGAATGTTTTACAAGGGAACCTCTGCCAAGACTGTACCCTTCTGGATCTATTTAATAATACTATTTCCGGGGGTTGTCGTTGCATCTTTTACCCTGGATTATGATGTGGTTTTTCGAAAAGCTGTAGCTTTTAATTTAAGTGGACCAGTTTGTCTTGGAGTATCTGCATTATATTGCTATTACAAAAAGATCACTTTTGATCATTTCAATTATGTCTTGTTAATGCTATTACTACCATTAATAACTAATCTGGCTTATCTGTTTTTCTATACTCCTAGTATTGGTGAGGCGTTAATGTCTGGGACAAATTCAAATTATGCTACTTCTGGTGGTTATGGTCCTAACCAAATTTCAGCAGTGATGGGTCTGGGAGCATTTCTGGTTTGTACACGATTATTTGTATTTAAAGATCGCATCATAAACATCGTAGATCTTATATTGATGCTGATGTTTAGCTATCGAGCCATCATTACTTTTTCCAGAGGAGGCGTACTGACAGCAATTGTATGTATAGCAACCTTTATCTTTATCTTTTATCAGAAACAGGATTCAAAACAGAAGAGTGCTTTATTTAGAAAATTATTGTTACTATTCGGGTCGGTCATTGTAATCTGGAGTTATTCAGCTCTAAGTACTGGAGGTCTTATAACATACAGATATACCAATAGAAATGCTGCCGGTGAATTAGAACAGGATATCACAACTGGAAGAGCAGAGCTGATTCAAACTGAGCTACTTGCATTTTACGATAGTCCGGTAATTGGGGTTGGAGTAGGTAAGGCTAAAAAATTTCGAAGTGAAGAGGCTGGGACTGAGACCGCATCGCATAATGAAATTAGTCGATTGCTTTCAGAACACGGTATGCTCGGCCTTGTCGCATTAATTATTCTAGTCAGTGTCCCAATTGTTTTCTGGACAAAATTTAAAAATAATTATTATTTCCTGGCATTCATGGCTTTCTGGTTTCTAACTATCAATCACTCCGCCATGCGTATCGCCCTGCCAGGTTTTATTTATGGTCTGGCATTATTATATATAGTAGATGAAAAAAAGAATCCTGTACATAGGAAACGACTTGCGAATCAATAGTTTTACCGTGACCTATATTTCTTTTTTTAGTAAGATGCTAAGGAAGGAAGGCTACGAGGTTAAAACTGCATCCACAAGGTCAAATAAGGCCTTGAGACTTACTGAAATGCTTGGACTAATTGCTCGTTACAAGAATTCTACCGACATTGTTCTTATTGATACCTACGGAGCCCTGAACTTTTATTATGCTTACCTGGTTGGCAAGGCCTGTCAGTTATCAAATCTTGAATATATTCCTATTTTACACGGTGGAAATCTTCCGGAACGACTGGAAAGATCTAAATCATTTAGTGAGAGTCTATTCGGAAACTCAAAGGTTAATATAGCACCCTCGATGTTTTTAAAGAATGCTTTTGAAAAGCACGGCTTTCAAAATACCAAAGTAATTCCTAACGCCATAAAAACGTCAAACTACCCATTTAAGAGGCGTGAAAGTTTTAAGCCTAAATTGCTATGGGTACGACGTTTCCAGGAGCGATACAATCCTGTTATGGCCATTGAAGTATTAAAGATCATTTCTGAAAAATATCCACAGGCAAGTCTTTGTATGGTAGGTCCGGAAAAAGATGGTACAATGAAAACCTGTAAGAAACTTGCAGAGAAATATGATCTTGATGTTCGTTTTACCGGGAAATTAAAGAAGAAATACTGGTCCTCCCTATCTGAACATTATGACTTTTTTATAAATACTACCACTGTGGATAATACCCCAATAAGTGTCATTGAGGCTATGAGCCTTGGACTGGTGGTAGTCAGTACGAATGTTGGCGGAATGCCACAGCTAATTGATCATTCTATGGACGGAATTCTGGTACAGGATCGTTCTGCTCAACAAGTGGCTGTAGCTATTCAGGACATCGTGGAAAACCCGGAAGTAGGAGTGTTACTATGTAAAAATGCTAAAATTAAAGTAGATGAATTTGACTGGAGTTGTGTAAAAGATGACTGGAATCAAGTTCTGGCCTGATGCAAAGTATTCTTTATATAGGTAATAAACTTGAAAAATGGGGAAGAACTCCTACGGCAGTTGATACCATGCCAGATTTGCTCAAAGCTGAAGGTTTAGAAATTGTATCGATCTCAACCTTTCAAAACAAATTCCTGAGACTTCTAGAGATGTGCTTTTATTGCTTATTCGGCAATTATCATAAGGTTCTTATCGATACCTATAGCACTCAGAATTTTATTTATGCAAAGCTGTGTGGGAGTATTGCCAGGTTTAGAGGGAAAGACTATTATTATATTTTACATGGTGGTAATTTATCGAATAGGCTTTGTTCTTCTGGTAATTATGTCAAAAATCTCTTCAGGACCGCCACAAAACTAGTAGCTCCTTCAAAGTACCTTTATCAGCAGTTTAGTCAACTGGGTTATGAGAATCTTATTTGTATTCCCAATGCTGTCCCTCTTCAAAATTATACTTTCAGGCATCGAACCCATACTAATCCAAAATTGCTGTGGATTCGCTCATTTCAGCAGCTTTATAACCCAAAACTAGCTATTCAGGTACTGGAAAGTTTATCAGTTCTCTATCCTGAAAGTGAACTTTGCATGGTAGGACCTGATAAGGATGGTAGCCTCGAAGAACTTAAGAAGTATGTGAACGAAAATGACCTCAAAGTAAGCTTTCCCGGGAAGCTTTCTAAACCTGATCTTATTTCGCTATCTAAGGATTACTGTATTTTTCTGAATACTTCAAATGTGGATAATACTCCTGTTAGTGTCATGGAGGCGATGGCCCTGGGACTGCCTGTAGTTTCAACGAATGTTGGCGGGATGCCATATCTAATAGAAAATGAACAAACCGGTCTTCTGGTACCTCCAGATGATGCTAAAGCTATGACCGACGCTTGCATTAAATTCATATCTGAGCCTGAATTTAGCACTCAACTTGCTAAAAATGCCAGAATCGAAGTAGAGAATTTCGATTGGGAACGAGTTAAACACCAATGGCTGGATTTGCTAAGCTAAAAGTTC
>FUFK010040295.1_pt1 | contig 41022 bp, 53 predicted proteins | sample 1021851 | NCBI WGS metagenome assembly FUFK01 (sample SAMEA51879418, study PRJEB19060) | metagenome
AATAGTTTAGTGGGAGGAACTGTTTATAATCATAACAGATACTCAGGAGAAACTAATCATACTTTACTTTTTTCAGGAACAAGAAGACTATGGTTTAGATATGTAAGATCTGGTAATGACAGAAGTTTTGTTTTTACTAATAATTTAAATATTGCCTGTGTATTAAGCGGCTCAGATCCATTTGATGGAGTTACTGTAAACTCTGGAGCAACTGCAACTTCAACAGCATCAAATTCAACTGATGGCACTTACAATATAACAATGACAATCTCTGGTAATGATGGTAACAGTCATCCGTATGCTTTAGCTAAACTTAATAATGGAACAGGAACAGTTGATTTTACAACACAAGGTTATTCTGGAACCCGTTCTTCAGATGGAGCGATAGATTAATGGCGTTTACAGCATTAAAATTTAAACCGGGTATAAATAGAGACATAACTTCTTTGAGTAATGAAAATGGTTATGTTGATGGAGATAAAATTAGATTTAGAAATGGTTATCCAGAAAAATTAGGTGGATGGTCTAAATATAGTTCTAGTACATATCAAGGATCAGCTAGAAGATTACATAACTGGGTTGCATTAGATGGATCTGATTTTTTAGGTGTTGGAAGTCATTTAAAATATTATATTGAAGAAGGCCAGCAGTTTAATGATATCACTCCTATCAGAAGTACCACAGGTGCTGGAGAGGTAACTTTTTCTGCATCACAAAGTGCCAACTTTGATTCTACTGGAGATGGGGCTAATGATAGCACAATAGTAACAGTAACAGACGCAGGACATAGTGCAATTGCAAATGATTTTGTAACTTTTTCTGGTGCTTCAAGTTTAGGTGGTAATATAACAGCAGCAATATTAAATGCAGAACATCAAATAACAAGATTTGTTTCTTCCAGTCAATATGAGATTACTTTAAGTGTAACAGCTAATTCGTCTGATAGTGGTAATGGTGGCAGTAGCGTAGTTGGCACATATCAAATTAACACAGGTTTAGATAACACAGTTGGTGGAACTGGCTTTGGTGCAGGTCAATACGGAGGAACTACTAGTGGAGCTGTGTCTACAACAATAAATGAAGGAGGCACTTATACTAATTCAGACACAACTTTGACAGTAACAAGCTCAAACCCGGGCCATCAAATAGCAGCTAATGACTTTATTTTAATAGAAGAAGAAATATTAAAAGTTACTAATGTTTCAACAAATGACCTTACAGTTACAAGAGCGCAAGAAGGAACGGCAGCTGCAACTCATGCAGATGGAACGACTGTATTTTTAATAGTAGGAAACGCAGCAGCTTCTGATGATTTTGTTGGCTGGGGTGATGCGGCTAGTGTTACAGTTGCTGGAGCGCAAATAAGAACATGGTCACATGATAATTTTGGAGAAGATTTAATTATTAATCCAAGAGATAGTGGAATATTTTATTGGGATAAAACAGACGGAACAACTGCACGAGCTGTAGAATTAAGTTCCACATCTTTATTTAGTGGTGAAAAAAGTGTTCCTACAGTAGCAAAACAAGTTTTAGTTTCAGATATAGATCGTCATGTTATAGCTTTTGGTTGTGATGCCATTAATTCCAGTAGCAGTGCTGCCCAAGGTAATGGTGTTCAAGATCCACTTCTTATAAGATTTAGCAGTCAAGAGAATCCAGTAGACTGGTTTCCAACTACGACAAATACAGCAGGCGATTTAAGATTAGGTGCAGGCTCAACATTTGTACAAGCTGTTGAGACTAAAAGAGAGATATTAGTTTATACAGATAAATCTTTACACTCAATGCAGTTTATAGGACCTCCATTTACATTTGGTATATCACAGCTTGCATCTAATATTACTATTATGTCACCAGCATCAGCTATAGCAACTGAGGATGTTGTGTATTGGATGGGAATAGATAACTTTTATACTCATGCTGGTCAAACACAACAACTGCCTTGTACAGTAAAAGACAAAGTATTTTTAGATTTTAATTTAGAAGAAAGAGACAAAGTAGTTGCAGGAATTAATTCAGAGTTTGGAGAAGTTTGGTGGTTTTACCCATCTGCTGACTCAGCGGAAAATAACAGGTATGTAATTTGGAATTACGTTGAGCAAGTTTGGTATTATGGAACAATTATAAGAACAGCTTGGATGGATAGAGGGGTTAAAACATTTCCTATTGCAGCAGGTAGTTCTTATTTATTTAATCATGAATCTGGCTTTGATGATGATTCAAACGCAATGTCCGCATTTGTAGAATCCTCTGTAATGGATATAGGTGACGGAGATAAATTTTTATCTATAAGAAGAGTAATACCAGATTTAACTTTTACAGGATCTGTTACAGGAAGCTCTCCAAATGCTACATTCACTGTAAAAGCAAGAGATTTTCCGGGCTCTGATTTTTTACAAACTGGAGATGCAACAACATCTAGAACAGCAACAAGTCCAGTTGAGCAATATACAGAAAAATTAGATTACAGAATTAGAGGCAGGTCTTTTGCAATAAAACTTGCATCAACTGCATTAGGGTGTAAATTTAAAATGGGAACACCTAGAATAGATATAAGAGAAGATGGAAAAAGATAATGGCATCAGTTAACTTACCACCACCAAGATTACCAGAGCCTCCAGCACAGATAGATAGGAGATACATGGAAGATTTAGTAAGAACACTACAAACATTTATTACACAGGAAAGAAACCCCGGTGAGCTTAGAGCTACAAAAATAACTTTAACAGATTTACCTACATCTGCATCAGGTTTAGAGACAGGAGCTTTATATAATGACAGTGGAACAGTAAAGGTGGTAACATGAAACCAGCTTTTGTGTTATTATGTTATTTAGCAGGTAATCCAGCGGGACAATTGCATATGTCAAATGTAAATAATTGTACATATTTTAAAGATAGATTAGCCAATCAGACGGTTAAAATTGGTGAAGAAACACAAAAATATGATTGCTATTGTAAATTAGTAAATGTAAACAAGCAAATGAGGTTGTGGTAATGATACAAGCGCTTATAGGCCCAGCTACAAAGCTGTTAGGCAAGTTTATAGAGGACAAGGACACAAAGAATAAGATCGCCTTTGAGTTAAGCACTATGGCAGAGAAACACGCCCAACAATTAGCTATGGCTCAAATAGAAGTAAACAAGGCAGAAGCCGCTAGTGGGTCACTATTTAAAGGTGGCTGGCGCCCAGCAGTGGGCTGGACATGCGCTATTGCTTTTCTATACCACTTTATTTTAAAAGATTTAATAATATTTGGATGTGCGATAGGTGGCATTGACATTACCAGAATTGCCGAGTAATTTGACATGGGTACGCTTCTCACCGTTCTTGGCGGCATGCTCGGAATCGGAGGACTTAGAACATATGAAAAGCAGAAAGGTTTAACCAAATAACGCAAGATTTATTTAGACATTTAAGGATACATGTTATGAGTTTATACAGAAATATACAAGCTAAAAGAAGAAGAATAAAAGCAGGAAGTGGTGAAAAGATGCGTAAAAAGGGATCTAAAGGTGCGCCTACTGCTAAAAATTTTGCAAGAGCAAAAATGACAGTAAAGAAGAAAAGATAATGTTTTGGGTATATGTAGCAGAATATATTGCAAGGAGACAAAAATATGAATATAGATGTTTTGAGGGAAGAGATTGCCGCAGACGAGGGATGCGTCATGAAGATATACAAAGATCATCTTGGTTACTTAACCTTTGGGATAGGGCATTTGGTAAAAGAAACAGATATAGAACACGGATTTGCTGTAGATACACCTGTTTCTAAAAGACGAGTAAACACTGTTTTTGCAGAAGATATTAGTCTTTGTATGTCTGATTGTCAAAGGTGGATAGAGGAATTTGATAGTTTGCCAGAAGAGGTTCAGCATATTTTATGCAATATGATGTTTAATATGGGGTATACAAGAATGAGTAAATTTCGTAAACTAAAGGCAAATATAGAAAAAAAGGACTGGTCTGGTGCAAGCGAAGAGATGAAATCAAGCAGATGGTACAATCAGGTAACCAACAGAGCAGAGAGATTAGTTCAAAGAATGAAAGCAGTAGGAGCATAAAATGTTACCAGCAATTCTAGGTTATGCGGCATCAGCATTAGCCCCCACAATAGGAATGAATGCTATGTTAGCAGGTGCTATCGGTAGCGGCATAGGGTCTTTATTACAAGGCGGAACAACAGAAGATGCTTTGGGCGCGGCTGCATTGGGTGGTTTAGGCGCTGGTTTAGGCCAGTCATTAGGCGGAACATCAAAAGCATTAGGTGGCGATCCTAGTGTTTTTGCAGGAACAAACGCAACAACTCAATTAGGTTCAGCTAGACCAATGTCTGTCCCTAATGCGGCATTAACAAGCAATATGTCAACCCCATTAGGAAGTAATTTATCAGTAGGTCCATTAGGAAGCAATGTTGCAGCAGGGCCAAGCTTAACCAACCCAGACTTTAGTTTAGCTAAGTTTGCTGGAGCACCAGCAATGGGCGCTGGTTTAGGTGCATCTTTTACTCCTCCTTCGCCAATGAAAAAGGAAGAAGATAATTTCACCGCACCTAGAGGAGCTCCAATAAGTGGCAAGATAAATAGACCTATGGATGATTACAGGCCCGGTAAAGATGATGAGTTTGATTATGGGTTTTTACCTAATTTTCAAGAAGGCGGATTGGTTAATTTAGGCGATTCTATGATGCCTGAAGGTGAGATGAATGACAAAGAATTAATTAATGCGGCAGTAGACGCTATTAAAGGTGAGTCTGAAAACGCAGAAATGATACTAGGTCAGTTCTTAGCAAAGTTTGGAGAAGATGCATTAAGAGACTTAGTAGATAAAGTTCAGTCAGGTGTTTTTGATGAGAATACAGGAGAAGCAGATGGCATGGTTAAAGGGATGGGTGATGGCATGGATGACATGATACCTGCATCTATGACAGATTCTGACCAAGATGTTTTGCTAAGTGATGGGGAATTTGTTGTTCCAGCAGATGTTGTTAGTGGATTAGGCAATGGATCTTCTGATGCTGGAGCAGATAAGCTTGAGGATATGATGGATAGAGTTAGAGAGTTAAGAACAGGTGGTAAGGCTCAACCACCGGATATACCAGATGAAATGATGTTGCCTGCATGATTTGCACAGCCGTGCCAAAGGATGCATTAGACATTGTCTGGGCAGATGCTAGTGGATTATTGAATAAAGCAATACAAACTAGCAAAGGTAAATATCATATAGATGATATATACCATGATTTAACTAAAGGCTTATATAGTCTTTGGTTGGTAATAGATGATAAAGGTGATGATAAGGTGATAGCCGCAATAACAACTAGAATAATAGAGTATCCAAGTAAAAAAGCTATGGCACTAGATTGGGTTGGTGGCAAAAGGATGAATGACTGGTTGCCTTTGGTATTAGATAAAATTAATAGTTTTGCTAAAGACTGTGGATGTGAGCATCTTGAAGGATACGGAAGAAAGGCATGGTCTAAAGTGTTAAAAAAATATAAATGGGAGCCAGAATATATTGCTTATAGAATGGAGTTAAATGATGGGTAAGGGAAGATCTAGACCACAACCAACAGAACAGACCGTAGTTCAAAGTAACCTTCCTAAATACTTTGAGCCATACGCTGTAGACATGATTAAAAGGGCTGAGTCTGAGTCCAAAAGAGAATACACACCATATCAGGGACAAAGACTTGCTGATGAGTCTGCTGATTTATTGTCTTCAAGAGAAAATGTTAGAGATATAGCAGGCAGAGGTATAGCTGGTCTACCTACAGCAATGACAGGTGTTAAGGCAGGAATGGGTAGAGCAGCTCAAGGATTAGGTTTTCAAGCAGGTCAATTTGATAGCGATGCAGCACAGCAGTATATGTCTCCATATATGCAAAACGTAGTTGATGTCCAGAAGGCTCAAGCTTTGTTAGATTTTGATAGAGCGCAAGCTGGAAGAGATGCACAAGCTGTACAAGCCGGTGCATTTGGTGGAAGTAGACAGGCTGTTGCACAAGCTCTTGCAGGGGAAGACTTGCAAAGAAGACTTGGTGAAATACAGGCAACAGGTCAGCAGAGAGCATTTGAGAATGCACAACAACAGTTTGAAAGAGATAGAGCCGCTAGAGAGTCAGCAGAACGTTTAGGTATAACTGCTGGGGAAAGTTTGACATCACAGTCTGCTCAGTTAGCCCAGCTTGGTGACTTAGCAAGAAAAGGTGATGTACAGGCAGCAGAGCTTTTAGAGAAGATAGGTAAAGATCAACAAGCAAGAGAACAAGCAGGATTAGATTTAGCATACGAAGATTTTGTAAGACAAAGAGATTTTCCAAGAGAAAGTTTAACATTCTTGTCATCAATACTAAGAGGTGTACCAGTACAGCCGTCTACAGAGACTGTAAAGTTTCAGCAGTATAATCCAATACAAGAAGCTCTTGGAACTGGTATAGCAGGCCTTGGTTTATATAGAGGGTTAACAGGATAATGAATATATTACAGATACAAGATGATTTAAAAAATTTTTCTGAACAACAACTAATAAATGAAATGCAAATGCCATCTGGCAATGCTCCTCAGTATCTTGTGCTATCTGAAATAAATAGAAGAAAAAGAGTTAAGTCAGAGTATCAGGCAAATCAAGCAGCAGATACAAGCACTGTAGCAGAAGAGGCTGTAGCAAGCGCAGGAGTGCCAATGTCTGGTATTGCAGGCATGGCAGAGGCTATGGCTCCTAAAAGTGAAAGTTCACTTTCAGCACCACAAACACCACCAATGCCAATGCGAGAAGGTGGTGAAGTTGATTATTACGCAAATGGTGGATTAATTGAAGGTATCGCAGAAAGTGTAAGCTCAAATGCTGATTCTTTAAAAGCATTACAAGGAGTTTCATTGCAAAACGCTAAACTGTTACAAGATATGCAAAATGCAGGAAACCCTCAAGCTACTGCACCTACTCCAGTTCCTGTACAGCAGCCAACACCTACTCCTATTACGCCTAGACCTATAACGCCTTCTTTTCCTTCTTTTCCCCCTTCTCCTTTTCCAACTCCTTCTAGACCCACTCCTTACCCATTTAGACCTCAAATTGGCAGAGGTGGTAAAGGATATGCAGACTCAAGAAGAAATATGTTAGGAACAAATATGCTTACTGGATTAGGCTCTTATGCTGGACAAGTTCAGCCTCAAGCTATGGCAGAGGGCGGAGTTATTAATGCAAGAACAGGATTATCTGTAGCAGACAGAAACTACAATCCCGGAAATTTAAGATTAACTGATGATCCTTATTTTGGGACTACTGGACAAGCAAGTGGTTATGCTACCTTTGCTACGCCTGAGTATGGGTTAAGAGGTATAGCGTTAACATCTGATAAGTATGCTAAAGCAGGTATTAAAACAATAAAAGATTATGTAGAAAAATATGCTCCAAAGAAAGATAAAAATTTAAATAATAAACAATATGCAAAACTAATAGCAGATAGCTTAGGTGTTGGTGTAGATGATGAAATAGATTTTTCTGATGATAATGTACAAAGAAAACTAATACCTGCAATAACTAAATTTGAAGGATATAAAGGGCCCATAAACGAGGATATGGTGAACAGAGCTATAGCTGCAAGTGGAGAGAAAAAAGACAGAACAAAGGTTGATGAGCTATTATCAGGCATAGATTCTTTTGAACAAAATCCTGTTAATTATGGTAAAGACACTGGTAAAGCTAACTTTATGTCAGCAATGGCTAGTGGTAATGTAAACACCGGAAATAATAAAATTGATATAGGATTGCAAGAAGCTTTGAGAAAAAATGAAATAGACAGCGAGTTTGGTTTTGGAGATGCTTTTGACACAACTGCTACTCCTGAAAAGAAAAATAAAAGAGGTGGTGGCGCTGGTTCTACAAGCTTTTTTGATATGTTTAAGTCTCCTATAAAAAAGGATGGTCCTACAGGTCAAATGAAAAGAGGAGATCCAAATTTATTTGGCTTGGATCAAAAGAAAAAAGCAACTGGAGATCCTCCAGAGATTGCTAAATTTAAAGAGCAAGAAGGCAGAAAAGTAAGCAAGTCAGAACTTAAGAAAAGATTCCCTTTTTATTACGAAACAGAAGATGCGTATAGTGAAGGTACTTTTGATGTGCCTACAGATGATAAGAAGCTAGGAGAGGAAGCTAAAAAATTCTTTGATGATCGAGGCGTTGTACAAAAAGAGCCAGAGGCAAAAGATCCAAAATCATCTGGCGATAAATCTGGAACTCCTACTCTTGATGATCAATTAGCATCTATGCAAGAAGATTTAAAGAAAGGAAGAGAGCAAGATAAGTGGCTTGCTATTGCACAAGCAGGATTGTCTATTATGGCATCTGATAAGCCTACTTTAGGCGGGGCTATAGGTGAAGGTGCCAGTGTTGGTTTACAGGCCTACAGAGATGCGCAAGAGCGTTATAATGAAGGTGTGATAGACATACTAAATGCTAGAGCTAAGTTATCTAAAAACAAAAGCTCTTTTACTAGAAAAGATGCTTTATCTGCAATAAACTCTTATAACACACAAATAACAAAACTACGCACAGATAGAGAGGCCTATCTTGGTCAACCTGATAAAATTAAAGAGCTAGATACTGCTATAGCTAATTTAGAGTTTCAGAAAGCTCAATTACTACCTTTTGCTGGAATAATCGCTAGAAACCCAATATCTAAGCAAACATATATGGGCTCATAATGGGTTTATATAGAGCCATAAGCCAAATAGATGGTCAAGAATATCCATTTGAAATAGACGGAGATACCCCAACAGAAGAAGAATCTCTTGCTATATCGAAATATATGGCAAATATTGGTAAACAAAATTTACCAGAAGATGTGCCCGGAGATGATGGCAATCTTTTTACAAAAGGTATAGCCAGAGGAATAGATAACATACAGCTTATGTATGGTTCTGCAATAGAAGGCGTGGGTGACGTAACTGGTCTTGAAGGACTTAAAAACTACGGTGCCGAAGTTGTAGAGAACAATAAAAAAGAACTAGAATCAGAAGCAGAATATGCAAAAAGATTAGACGATATAAAAGATACGGGAAGCTTCTTTGACTGGGCTGCTTCAACATTAGGTGAACAAGTTCCTCAGCTTGGAAGCACTATTGCTGGTGCTGGTGCAGGATTTCTTGTTGGTGGCCCTGTAGGATCTATAATAGGTGGTATAGGTGTCAACCTGCCTTTCTTTTACGGAGGCAATAGAGAAGCGCAAAAAGAAGAGATAGAAGCAGGAAATAGAATAGAGATATCTGAGGCAGCAGCGGCTATTACTGCTATTCCTCAAGCCGTATTAGACTTTATAGCAGATAGATTTTTAATAAGTGGATTTACAGGAAAAGCTTTATCTGGCGGGGGTATATTTACCAGAGGAATAAAGGGTGTTGGCAAAGGTATTGTTACAGAAGTTCCTACCGAGATAGGTCAACAAGTATTAGAAAGATTTCAAGCAGGTAAACCATTAACAAATCAAGAAGCTATAGATGAATATTTAGAAGTTGCAGCAGCTGCTGGTCTTGTTGGTGGCACAGTTTCTAGTGCAGGAAATATTATTGGTGGCGATAAGAGCAAAAAACTATCTAAGACTGGAGAAATGTTAGAAGATTTTAGAGCTCAAAATGTACAAGCCAAAACTATGAATCAAAATGCTCAAAACTTTTTGAATCGTGGCCTGCCATCACCTACAACAGAAGGAAAAATAATAGAAACATCTTCTGATCCAGAAGCAAAATTTTTAACTCTATCTATGTTGCCGGATCATATAAGGCAAGAGGTCATGGACAATAGACCAGATATTGTTGTTACTGATGAAACATTAACTCAAGATGATTTAGATGTTGCTTTAAACAGGGCAAAAGATTTAGAAGCAGATCCGACTGACGTAAATTACAATAAAGTAAAAGATATTACTAAATTAGAGGGTGTGTTTAATCAGGGCTCTGCAAGAAAGATCCTCAAAACAAAACAACAAAAGACAATTAAACAATCTGAGATAAACAGAATTAGAGATAAGCTTATACAAAATGGCGTTATTAAAAAGAAAAAAGGTAAGTTTGTACCAACAACCACAACCGCACAAGACATAGCTATAAAAGCAGAGCAACTAAAAGCCAGAGCAAAGACTATAATGAAAGAAATGGATGCTTTGCATAAACAAAGAAAACAAAGATTAGAGGTAAATGATGATGTTACTGATTTAGAAAATCAAATCACTGATTTAACTGTTAATTATGATGGTGTATCTAAACAAGCGCGCACACTTGCTACAGAGGCAAAACAAAAGCTTGGTACAGAAGCGGTCAAAGCAAGTCAAATAGTACCTCCTATCATTGCAAAAACGGCCTTTAACAATGCAGGGAAAACAACAGCAGAGTATAAATCAAAATCTGATAAAGTTTTTGATGCATTAAGCAAAAGTTTAGCTTCTATTGGATTAACAGATATAGGGTTAAAATTTAAAAATATTATTACCCAGCCCGGTCTTACCCCTCAACAGCAAATAGCATCTGGAACAGTTGCTGAGGGTGTATTTAAAGATAAGGTCATAGCTTTGGCTATGGAAATATATGACCCTAGTTTAACTGAGGCAGAATTACAACAAAGGCTGGGTTCTGTAATGAACCATGAGATAATACACGCATTATTTGAGCTTGGCTTATTTACAGACCAAGAGCAAAAAATATTAATAGACGCTGCAAATAAGAAAAAATATGTCGTTATGATTGATGGCAAACCTATAGAGCGTCAATACACATACATGGAAAGAGCGGCTAAAATGTATCCTGATCTAAAGCCAGCAGATCAGGCAGAAGAAGCCATTGCAGAAATGTATCGTGACTATGCAGATGGTAAAATTAAGTTTGTAGGCAAACCAAAGAGTTTATTTGATAGAATAATTAACTTTATTAAGTCAATATTCTCAGCACATAAGTCACAGGGCTTCAATGAAGCTGGAGACATATTTGAAAACATAGGAACAACAGATTTAGAAAAGCAGATAGGAAGAAGGGAAAGAAACGAAAATATAAGAAGCGAAGCTAAACATAGCACTGCTGGTATTGTTGCTGGTTACATAGAGCCAGAAAAAGGCAATATAGAAAGAATAAAGCAATCTTTTAAAGATGTAACAAAAAGAGTAGACGCACTAACAGAGGCTGCGGAAAGATTGTATCAAGGTGAAATAGATTTTGAAACATATGATAACTTAGTAAATGATGTTAAGCCGATAGTTCCTTACAAAACGGTTCCTGCTCCTGCAACAAAAAAACAAATGGAAAATGCATTAACTGAGAATCAAAAGAAAATTATTGGGAATTTAAATCAATTAGAAGAAGGTACCCCAGTAAAGTTAAGATTAGATATACCAGCATATACAAGAAAAAATACATGGGTTCCTACGATTCACAATATGTCAGGCAAGCCTATAGCTCATGAATCTACAGCAATAGTTACAAATGCTGATTTTACAATGAGTGAAGCAGAGCAAGCATTAGGCTTAAATATAGCTAGAGAACAGCGTTTTGGAAGAGTGTTTAGAGAAACAGGAGACCCTGATGCAAAGGGTGTGCAAAAGAGAACTAAAACTCCTTATGCTACAATCACTGGAAATTTAGTAAAAACTAATCCAGAGATATCATTTGCAGAAGCTCAAGCTGCAATAAATAATCCAAGTTTTATACAGGTGGGATTTGACCCAGAAAGACATTCTTATTTTTATGACAGAACCACAACTCAACCTGTTATTTCAGCAGATAGAGTTATACAAGTTGGCCCTCTTGTTATGGCTCAAAATCCTGTATTTGGAAGAAAACAAGATTATAAATACTCTACTATAGGTTTTGCAAAGCCAGAACCTTTAGACAATAGATTGTTAAATATAATTAGAACCAATCCAGATGGATTCACTGTAGACCCTGACTCCTTAGAAGACATGTCCTCTGGTATAGCTGTTGCCCCTGTAAAGGCCGCAGAGATAAAGGTTAAGCCACAAGATTTAAATGAAGAGATCTTATATCAGTTTGCTGAGAATCTTTACATCATGTCTCAGCTATCAGGGCAAAAGATATTTGCTGGTGGCTGGACTGGGCCAGATGGCATGTTTTACTTGGATGCCACGATGCTTGTTGACGACTTTGCAGATGCATTGTACATTGGAGAGGCGGCAGAACAAGAAGGCATATTTAATTTAAACAACTTTGAATACACGGATACACAAGATGGAATCAAACAATTACAAGAAACCAATACTTACAATGGTAAACGAAGAGCAGAGCGTCAGGCAGATATACGAAAACTTACTGAAGAATTTAAAAAGACAAGGTATCAACGTCAAACCGAGCAAAAATCCAGAGTTTCTAGCCCAACAAGAATTGAAGCAGGCCAAGAAAGAGATGTAAAAGAACAAGTTGGTTATTATCCAACTGTTGATGAAAATGGTTACACAATATTAACGCATTACTCTGATATAGATACACTGGCTGTTGTATCTCCAGACAAGCAAGGCACAAACTTTAATATTAGAGGTCAAGAGACCAGAAGAAGAGCAACTTTTCCTAATAGATATCCAGCAAGAAATTATTATGGTTTAAATGTTGGAGAAAAGGGTGGTTATCGTCAAGAAGCTGGTGTTGGGAATAATGTCTATAAAGCAAAGATAGAAGTTAATAGATTGTACCCTTTAGACGCTGATCCAAATGGATATAGAGATAAAGCGGTAAAACAAGCACAAGATGAAGAGCAAGGTGGACCAGATACAGGAAGATTAGCTGCTACATTATTAGAGAAGAATATTAAAGATGATGGTTTTGTAGGTTATTGGACTGGCCAGCAATTAGGTATGGTTGCAGCTATATTTGATGATGTTGCAGTTTTACCAGAAGGTCAGGAAAAGTTTTCTGTAAAAGGGGTAACTCCACAACAGTTAACTAACTTAGATAGACTTGTAGATGGCAAGTTTGAGCAAAGAGCGCCTGTTGGAACTGTAAAGATGACAGATGCTGTAAAAAAATCTCATGAAGAAAGAGGTGGTATAACTTTAAATATTAATGACGCAGAAGATAGAGAGCTTGCAGTGCAAGCAATTGAGCTAGAACTTGAAGAGCATATTAAAAATGATGACTCTGCTATAGGATGGTATAGTGATGTATTTAAATTAGCAAAAAAACTATATGCAGTAGAGTATCCAGAAATACTAACAGATCCGAATGCTGAGTCCGCTTTTGAGTTTATATTAGCAATAACATCTAATGGAGCGGCTGTTAAGGAGCAAAACGCATCTTTGGCAGAGCAGTTTGAACACTGGAGAAATACAGGCCTTCTTCTTGTTGATAAATATGGCCAACAAGGTGTTGGCATGGAGAAAGCCTTTCGTACATATAATTTGTTAAAAACTAATTTAAATTTAACTGATGCTCAAATAAAACAGTGGTTTAAAAGAACAGCAACCGTAAGAGAAATAAATAATTTACCTGTAATAAAAGAGTTAAACCAAGAGGTAGCTGGTGAAAACAAAGATCAAATTGTTCCTTTTTCCTATATATTAGGAAGTAAAATAGGTTCTTTTTATCAAAACTTAACTGGAGATTATTCTCATTTAACAATGGACAGATGGTTCATGAGATTTGCTAATAGAATATTAGGCACTCCATTTATAATACCAAAAGAAAGCACAGTATCAAACAACAGAAGAGACTTAAAACAATCTATTACAAATGTAATATCTAATGGAACAGAAGATGAAAAGACAAGATTAAAGAATGCGTTAGAAGAAAATGGAATTGATTTAGTTAGTGATAATAATGTAGATGATATTGCTTATACGGTTACCAGAGAAGTTCAAAGAGATTTTGATAGAGCAAGAAGAAAGAATGTACCGTTTCCCATTAAAACAACGTTTATAAATAAGGCAGAATCTTTAGTTAGAAACTTAGATCCGCAGATGAAAGAAGCTCCCACTGCTGGAGGTCTAAAGAAAAATTTACGATACTTAATGAGCGAAGCTACTAGTAGATATAATAGAAAAACAAATAGACCTATAACTGTGGCTGATGCTCAAGCTGTATTTTGGTATGCGGAAAAAAGATATTTTATGAGCATAGGTGTTAGACCCGGTGTTGGATCTGACAACGATTATGTAGACGCAGCGATAGACTTTTTAAGAAAGAGAGGAATAGATGACGAAACCATTGGACAAACACTCCCCGCAGCAGAGAGAAACAGACTCTCTGATAAATCAGATACCAGAGGAGAGTCTATTAGAACTACTGGAGAGCCTGAACAAAATTTCGGACACAAAAAGCGAGAGTATACCCCAGAAGAATTAAATGAACATGATTTTTTAAGTGAGTCTTCTGATGAAGAAGTTAAGATTATTGAAGACACTATTGAAGATCAAAAGTTTAGCTTATTATCTATACCAGAAGAATTAAAAAGCAATATATATGCTAATGAAGGTAATGCAAAAAAATATATCTATGGAATGATTACAGCTAGAGGAAGAACTATACCAGTTCTTCATGTTACTGGAGATCATGCTAAGTTAGGTCCAAATGATTATACAGGATATGGGCAAGAACATATAGATGCTATTAGAGATGAAACTGGTAAAAGTCACACTCAAGAGCTTTTAGAAATATTTAAATATAAAAGTGTAAAAAGATTGTTATATGACAATCTTGCAAAAGCATTTTATCAACAAACCAAAGGTCAAAATAATGGATTTAATCTTGTTGATACACCAAGTACAGGAATAAGATTAGAGTTTAATAAGACACCACATAACGGCCCAAGAAATTATCAGTTAATTATTCCATTAAAGTTTGTTCCAAAAGGTACGCCTTTAGACCCAACTGCTCCTCCCATGAAGTCTGATGTTTATGTTATAAGAACTGCTTATCCAACAGAAAAATTATTTAAGTTTTCTACAATTGGTTCTGCAATGATGAATCAACAAGAGACCCCTACAAGTGAATCTGTTAATCAAGGCATTAATCAAACAAGACAAAAGATTAGATATGATAATTTATCAAGAGTTTTAGCTAAAGTTGGGCATAAATTTAGTCTTGGAAGATTAGAGGAGCAAAAACTTAGAAAAGCAGCTCAAGATTTATTAATACAAACACAAGATAGATTTCTACCTATTGGTGCATTAATGGACAAGCTAAGAGAAAGCGGAGTTGAGATAACTGATGCTATGGATGTTTATATGCAAGAAGAGTTATTTCATGGCATTGCTGGTGCAAAGGTAGATAAATCTCAAAAAGAATTTTTTGAGCCTATGATAAAAGTTATTGACTCATTAAATGTGAGTGAAGATAAATTAAACGAACTTTCAAGTCTTTCTAATTTTTATAAAACTGCTATTGATGGCAGATACCCTAGTAAAAAAATGGCACTAGCAGATGCCATCCTTTATGCTTCGCATGCGAAAGAAAGAAATGATTACTTAAAAAATCCAATGGCTTCTGGAATGCATACCAACGAAGCCAATAGAATTTTGCAGTGGGCAGCTACATTACCACAAGTAGAAAAAGATAAGATAGATGGTATTTTGTCATTTACAAAACAAATAGTAGAAAATACAAATCAAGAAAGAAGACAAGGCGGATTAATACCAGAGAGATTTATTGATAAAGATGGTAAAGAATACACACAGATATATGAAAATTATGTTCCTTTACGAGGTGATTTAGACTTTGAGCAAGAAATAGATGCAGATAATAATCTTGAAGAAAGAAAAGAAAATTTTGTAATACAGAATTTATTTGGTGCTTTAAAAAATCCTGACAGAAAAGCAAGAGGAAGAGTTAGATCACAAGAAGGTGAGTTAAAAGATTATTATGCCAGTGATATAGTCGCATCTTTATTTGCACAAAATAATAAAACTATAGCAGATGCAGAAAGAAATAAGGTTGGTTTGTCATATTTACAACTTGTCAGAGGCATTGCAGATGGAGAGACAGAAGTTAATATTAACTTGCAGAAAGAAATGCAACACATCAGTCATGTTTATTTTAACAGAGACGATATACCTCAAGACATGAAAGACAGGGTTTTGACTGTAAGAGAAAATGGCAAAAATGTGTTCATAACATTTACTGATGCTAGAATAGCAAGAGCTATGAAAGGGATGATGACACCAGATAGCGTAGGCTCTTTTACGCGGGCCCTTGGTAAGTTGAACAGATATTTATCTAATATTAATACAACATATAATCCATCATTTGTTATACCAAACTTTGCTAGGGACTTAGCTACTGCTGGGGTTAACATACAGCAATATGATGAGAAGGGTATTACATCTGAAGTTTTAAAGGGTGCACTACCAGCTGTAAAAGGTATTGCAAAAAATCTTCGTGATGGTGATGTTGATGGTTTTTGGGCAAAAGAATATTTAAAATTTGTAGAAGCAGGAGGTAAGAACGCAACTAACCAAATGAATGATTTGCAAGATCAAATGAATAGAATAAACGGTATATTAAGTGATGTTGCAGATAATGGTAAAAAAGGAAAACTTGGCCTTGTAAAGAATGGATTTAAAAAATTAGGTAAATTTTTAGATGATTATAACACAGCAGTTGAAAATGGTGTTCGTGTTGCTACTTATACTGCTTTAGTAAAGCGTGGCGTTACTCCGGCCCGCGCAGCACAAGCGGCAAGGAATGTAACTGTAAACTTTGCAAAAGGTGGAGAACAAAAACAATTTTTAAATTCTTGGTATTTATTTTATAACGCATCATTGCAGGGATCTATGGCACTTATCAACGCTGCCGTTAAATCGAAGCGTGTAAGAAAGGTATGGGCTGGTCTTGTTGTTTATGGATTAATGCAAGACGCATTTAATTCATTGATGTCTGGGGATGAGGATGAGGATGGCATCAAAGATTATGATGAACTTCCAAGATATATATTAGAACATAATTTTGTATTACCAACTTTTGGTTTAGCAGATGATAAATTTATAACTATACCTTTGGCTTATGGAATGAATATAGCTGTTAATTTAGGTAGGGCTATGTCCCGCGCAGCAAGGGGCGAGTACACACCGGGGGAGGCAAGTAGAACTATATTTGGAACTGCGTTTGAAAGTTTAAGTCCTTTTGGTGGATTTGATAATTTTTACAACTTAGCAGCTCCTACAGTGCTGGACCCATTTGTGAGTGTGGCTATCAACGAGGACTACAAAGGCGACCCAATCTTTAAAGAATCACCTCAGTTTGCATCAAGACCTACACCAAATAGTCAAGCATATTGGTCAAGCACAAGCCCAATAGCGAAAAGCATTGCAAATACTCTAAATACGATTACAGGAGGAGATGAAGTAGAGAGTGGTTTTATAGATTTATCTCCAGATGTTATGGAGTTTTGGTTTGACTACAGTACAGGAGGTGTAGGAAGATTTGTGCAAAGAGTAGCAGAAGCACCATCAAACATTGTTGACGCTATCAACGGTGATTTTCAAGGCTCAATAACAAGAGCTATACCTTTTGCAAGAAAAGTTGTGGCTTCCCCAAGTGAAAGAGAAGATGTTTCAAATTATTTAGAGAACAGAAAAGCGCTATTCACGATACTAGCTAGATTTGATTTAGCTAGAAGATCAGGAGATAGTGAACAGATAAAAGAAGTATTAAATAATAATAAAAAAGAACTAGCCATTGTTCCGAGACTGAAGGCTATAGACAACGCTAGAAACAGATTATTAAGACAAATAAGAGAGTTAGAGAGAAATCCTAGAATAGAAGAAAAAGTAAAAAGAAATCTGATCCGTATAAGAAGAGATAGAATAAACGATCTTATGAGAAGAGGGCTTATATTAATGAGGTCTGTAGGATTTAAAGAGGCAAGTTAAAAGTTAACTTTAACTTCTATACTAGCTAAAAGTTTGTGATTTTATTACCCTATCTGTGAGCCCACGCACCTGCGTTTTTAGACGGAGGTACTAGAACGCCACCCCAATCCCTTAGGCTCTACTGCGAGAGGCATAAATACCTCTCTTGTTTTGTAACTTAATCTAGTGGGATTGTGGTTATTTTATATCTTTATTGCTCTAATATTAGCTTGTTGAGTTCTCCAAGCCTCTATCTTGACTTCTGCTGAGGCACGAAAGAATCTAAGCCTCTCATCTTGATATATAGCCTCTTTTAGAGTCTTTAGGTGGCTTATGTAGTCATCATGTGCATAAGCCTCTCTTTCTTGTGCAGAAACAGACAAGTCTTGATATTTGCTCATCAGCAATGCCTTGATGGACTTTCTGTATTCTTCTAAATATATTCTTGTTGCTCTGGCTTTAGCACAAGCCTCAGCGTTATCTCTGAGCCAATCTACGGCTTTCTGTACATCATCTTCACTAATAGCTTTCATTTTTTTCCTTTCTTTATTTTAATTAATTCTTTTAGATACCAAAATGCTTTCTCTAAATCTTCTGTTTTATTTTTATGCTCATGTCTCCATAAATATTTCATAACATTGCCTTGAAGATAATATTGATATCCATTTCCAAGAGCAGATTTTATGGCATCTATACATTCAACACTACCTTTTCTGTAGTGCTTTGGTCTGTTTACATTATCTTTTTTCATTTTCTTTCCTATACATTTTATGTTTTAAAATTAATTTTAACTTTTCGTTGATTCCTTTATTACCATGAACTTTGTTATGACAGTTTCTACATAGTGGAAACAAGTTATCAATCCTATTTAAACGATTGTTTTTAACTCCACCAAGACCCTTTTGTTCAATATGGTGTACATCTACTGCTACTTCTTTTTCACACAACCAACAATTGAAAATATCGCTTTCACAATACCCCCAGTAATCAGCAAATAATTTTTTATAGTTCTTGCTCGTCTTCATCTTCTTCTTCTTCAAACTTTTTTACTAAACATATTGGGCAACCATATGCGATCATAACTCTGCCCTCGTCAAATTTGACACCAAATCTTCTCATTGAAACTTGACATCTATCACATAAAACAAGTTTTTCCATTATTAACTCCTAAGATTTTTCAACATAAATGCACTCATCTATTATAATTCTATGATAAGATGATATCTCTTTTGACTTGTATTGAAACAATCTCATCTGGCATTGTTTCTTAGTCTTAAACTCCCAATCAAACATATGTGTAAAGCAACCTTGTTTTGCCCTACCATCAGCTATCCATACGCTACATATTATCGCCATTGCTTTAAACATAATTATCCTTAATGCCATGCTCTTTATGATGGCAAGTTATGCAAAGTAAACGACACTTCTGTATTTCTCTGTATATTTTATCCATAGAATGATTTTTTTGAACCATTCTTGATATATTGCCAATTTTATATATTGGGTCTATGTGGTGAAAGTGTAAAATATCTGGATTATCTTTATATCCACATTTTTCACAACCAACTTGTTTTTTGTATTCGCTTACTTGCAATCTTTTTTCTGACTTTCTTCTCGCATTTAGTATGTTATGTGGTTTTCTTTTTTCTCTATATCTTAAAGAAATATTAAACTCCCAGTTGCTAAAACATATTCTCATACACTAATCTCTTCTTTCATTTTTACATCTTTAAATTTTGATATTCTAAAATGACATACTGGCTCTACATCTTGCCAATCGTTTCTGTCATTTCTTCCACCTCTCTTGCATGAGAAGTCTTCGTTTAAATTAATCCAACCCATTCCGTCTAGCCACGATACCAACAGAACAGATTTTGTATTTGTAATTCTTGCTAATTCGTTTGCCTTGATAACTTTGTCTAATGATATAATATAAGTTTCAAAATCTTCTCTTCTGTACTTTCTCCGTTTTATTTCACAGAACCCCATTAAATAGTTTTCTCTATACATGGCATAATCAAGTTTATACGATAAGGGCAGTTTACTAAAATTCACATTCCATAGTTTTGAAACATGATTAATAATACTGCCCTCATTATTCAAGTCTTCACTTGTTTCGTATTTTGGTCTAGTGTTCATAGAAGTTAATGTTCACTTTTAATTGCAGTTTTACTTACTATCCAATCAGCAACATCTTGTTTTTTCCAAATCGTTCTACTTCTCTTTTCTCCTGAAAGTATAGAATGACCTTGAGGAAAACTGTCATCTGTTTTAAGTATTTTGTAAAAAGACATTCTGCTGATATGCATATACTTAGCCACACCATCAGCAGTTAAAAAATCTCCATCTATACTACTATCATTATCTTTCTTTTTATCCATGATAATCTCCTAGAATGGATTGTTGCCTCTTTTCTTCTTTTCTTTATAAGGTATTGTTGCAATTAACCTAAGCCAATTAGTTCCTTTCTTAGTCTTCTTTCCCCAAGCGATCATGTCGCATTGCAGATCAAACATTTTTGTTTTGTCTACAGTATTCCAATCTATATTTGGGTTCTGCTTTTCCCATAGAGCAACTTGTTTTTTTCTTTTCTCTATCAAGTAATCTAAGACCTCAGATGTTATCTTCATGTAGCCATTATAATCTGGGTCTAATGCACCTCTCTTTCTTTCATTAGTGAATATAGAACCACTAGGCTCATATTTTAATTCTTGTATATTTTCTTCAGACATTATTTTTCTCCTTGTTTAGTATTGTCTTTTAACCATTTCATTAGCTCTGTATGTTTTTCACTATCTTTTTCTTTGTATAGATCGAACAATTCTTTATTTAGTTCCCACAACTCAATAGCCTTGTCATAGTCATTGCCAGACAATTCAACAAAACCTTTCATTGTAGTTATAAAGTCTTCTTCAGAAACTACCTTTTGTTCTCCGTCATTTAAGTCTTTAAAGTATTTTATCTCTCCAAAGAACGGAACAACCTCAGCGTTAGGAAAGTGTTTCTTTATTTCTTTTGCAGTTTCATCTTTTTCTGCGAGTTTATCTAACTCTTTCTTCCCATCAAAAGTTTCTTTTTTTGGTGGGTCTTTCTTTGGTGGATCAGATTTTTTAAACTCATCAGCCTCTTCCTCAGAATAAAAGTCTCCATGAACACCTAGCAATTTAAGTATAACTCTGTCTATTGCTCTTTTCTCAGCCATAGCATAGATATACTTGTTAGATGTATTTTGTGGACTTACTTCTCCAATAGACCAAGCAGTATTTTTTCCCTTGCCATCATCTATATAACCTTGAACAGATAGAGCGACTATGCCTTTTTCTGTATTATTTTCAATCATGGTTGGTGGGTCAAACCACATACCTAAATGTGCAGAGACTTTTTCTAATGCTTTATGTTTTACAATTAAAGCGTTTCTGTTTTGAGGCAAAGACCAAACTGCACTATTTCTATCTTTTACATCAACGATCTCTCCAACTTCTTGTAAAAGTTTTTTTAATTTGTCGTTTATCTCTGCCATGATTAATTCTCCAAACTTAATATTTCTACGCTAGTACAATCAGTATGCCTAGTGCCTATAAAATCTCTTTTAAATTTTACTTTTCTTATGGCTTTTTTAGACTTGTAATAAGTAACTAACTCTTGAGTTATAATATTTTCTTTATCATCTGGAAAAAAACTGTCATCAAGAACTTCATTTAACCTACATAATCCACTAGTAGGAAGATAACATAAATCTACTTCTTTCATTTTGATACTCCAAAAATAATTTTAAACCATCTCACTAAGAAAAAATCTTTTTCTGGCTTTTGTGCTTTATCTGTAGCCTCTCTTATGTGAGAAACTGGCACTTTAGTTTTTGAGGCTTTCTTTATTTCTGCCTTGACCTTAACATCAGCATTAATAAAAGCCTCGTTCTCTGGCGTGTCTGGATTATCTGCGACAAACCTACCTTTCTTAGTTCTTGCTCTTTTTAACTTATTTGCAACTTCTTTAGTTTTCTTCTTTGCCATTTTCCACTCCTTTGTTGTATTGTTGACAAAAATCTGCAACGGAACAATAGTTACCTTTGCATCTGTTATATTCGCCTTGACGAAAATCTATTTCATAGCCACCAGTATATTTAGGCATATAGGCACTATCTGTATTTTTATGCCACTCAATATATTTGATAGCCTCTTCTTCTGTATCTAAAACTCTTAATGCTCTCTTCTGTGCTTTCTTTCTAACTGCCCAACTGTCTTTCTTTTTCCATCTCTCATCATCAGAACATAGAGGTAATTTATTGTGCAGATCGTAATTTATTTGAGCGTTTTGATGTAAAGAAATTCTTTCGTTTATATATTTTTTTCTTTCTTCTGGTGTCCATAAAGGTATATCAACCAACACAACTGGTGTTTTGGGATAGTCCTCTTTTTTCTCAGCATCTCTTCTGTTCCAATCTCTTAGTATGGCACATATGTTTAGCTTGTTTACTTTCTTCTTTTCTTTTGAGAAAGGTGTAAAAATTGCATGGTAATTTTGTTCACATAGGTAGGCATAACAATTTAACTGCCTTTCCCATTCTATCTTTCCAAAGATGACAGACCAGACAGAAGTAACCTTGTAATCAACTATGCTAACACTACCATCTTTTTTATCTATCTCTTGCCTATCAATAGCACCAGAAAACTTCCAACCATTTACCTCTGCATATAATCTCTGCTCTGTTTCAGAAAACATTGTGTCCTCAGACCTTTCAAGAATTGCATGAACTGAAGTTCCAAACAAAGACCATATCTGATCTACTGCATCTATTTCTATTTCATCTTGGTGCTTTTGCCTCATCAAGGCAACTCTAGGACTATCAATAAGAGAAGTTACTGATATGTCAGCGTCTCCTCTGCTGTATTTATCATTTTTAATAAAATCAACAAATGGTTGTGGCAAACCAAATTTATTGGTAATCTTCATGTTAAAACTCCTATGTGTTAGTTATATATATAATACTAAGTAAAATAATGTCAAATAAAATATATAAATCAACTAAATTTGTTATTCACGGAGAACCAGCAAGTAAGAGTAATAGCAGAAAAATCGTTAAATTTGGAAAAAGGTTTGGTGTAATAAAATCAGAAAAAGCTAGGAACTATGTAAAAATATTTGCTGAACAATGCCCACAATTAGAAAAACTTATTGAACTTGATGTTAAAGTTGAGATAAAAATATATTATCAATCAAGGAGACCAGATTTAGATGAAAGCGTGATATTAGATTGTATGCAAGGAAAGATATATGTTAATGACAGACAAGTTAAACAGAAACATATATTCTGGGGAATTGATAGGGAACAACCCAGAACTCACATCAGAGTTACGCCTATGGAGATTTGTGATATGCCAAGCGATTTCTGATAGTTATCTAGGCACGAACAGAGAAAAGATGACCATAGGACTTTGGATAAGAGGAGATGACTTTACAAAAGTATGTGATCTTGCTGACTTAAATTCAGAGAATGTTAGAAAATCTATTTACGAAATATTAATTAGCAAACCAATCATTGCCAGACATCTTGGCGAAAAGTTAAAAAGATTTATACAAAACCATGCCTCAAGACATCACTAACTAGATTAGTTCTACTAGTCTAGTATTATATATATTATTTCTACTAGACTAGTATAATACTAGTACTAGTATAAGGGGGTTCTAGAAGTTTTGAATTTTGATTTTCATTTTGAGACTAAGGTTGCAGCCAAAAAATTACGAAGACTTAACATCTTGAACTTATAAGTTAAAATTAACTTTTATCTTGATTATGGATTATTTTATGATTATGTTTTTCGTTGTAACACATGGAGTAAATTAATGGAAAATAGTGAAAGCATCAAGAATGATGCATTAAGATTAGGGAGTGGTCAGCATAAAGTTAATTGTCCATTCTGCACCCACCTTAGAAAAAAGAAACACATAAAAACTCTGTCATTAAAAGTAGAGGAGAAAAGCATTTTCTTTAACTGTTGGCATTGCTGCAAAAGATGGAGTGATAAAAATAAAACAAGACAATTTTAAATTTATACGGAGAGAACCTTTGAGCCAGACAATAGAAAAGAAATGGAATGATCATTGATAATAATGTTGTAACTTATTTAAAATCCAGAGGTATATCAAAAGATACTGCAATTAAGTCTGGATTAAAATATACGAAACAATTTATATCTGGCACTAACAAAGAAGAGAACTGTATAGTTTTTCCATACTTTAACAAAGGCAAAATGGAATATGCAAAGCTGAGAAGTTTTCCAGAAAAAGGATTTTCAAGTCATGGTTCAGCATTAAATTTTTACAACATAGATAGTGTTGAGGAAAAGGATTGGGTTATTATTTGTGAGGGCGAAATAGATTGTTTAAGTTTTAAAGAGATTGGATTAAACCAAGTTGTGTCTATTCCTCATGGTGCTGTAATGAAAGTTACAGACGGAAAAATAGACCCACAAGAGGACACAAAGTTTAGGTTTATTTGGAACGCTAAATCAAAATTAGATAAATGTAATAAAATTATATTGGCATTGGATAATGATAAATCTGGTCAAGCTATGGCTGAAGAGATAGCCAGAAGAGTTGGTAAGGATAAGTGTTGGAAGATAGAATATCCAGATGGTTGTAAAGATGCCAACGAAGTCTTGGTTAAGTTTGGCGTGGAAAAGTTAGACGAGATAGCTACGAGACCAATACCCTATCCCGTGAGTGGATTGTATGATGCAGAACATTTTTACGAGGAAGTTGATGATATTTATGACAAGGGTGTAGGTACAGGAATATCTACAGGTTACAAAGATGTAGACAACATTTATACTGTTGTTGAGGGTCAGCTATCTGTGGTTACAGGACACCCCTCGTCTGGTAAATCTGAGTTCATAGATCAGATAATGGTAAACATAGCAAAAGAAAAAAAATGGAAGTTTGGCATATGTTCTTTCGAGAATGAGCCAAGAATACACATTTCAAAATTGATTAGTAAGTATTTAGAAAAACCTTTTTTTGGAGATGTTTCCAAGCGTATGTCAAAGGAAGAATTGAAAGAGGGAAAGGAATTTGTGCAAAAACATTTTAGTTTTTTGTATCAAGCTGATGGAAGTTTATCTTCTCTTGATAGCATTATAACTAGAATGAAGATTGCAGTTATGAGGCATGGGGTCAGAGGAATAATTATAGACCCCTACAACTACATAGCCAGAGATCAAGACACTTCTGAAACAGATTGGATATCTGAGATGCTTACAAAATTAAGGGTATTTGCACAAGCACATAGTATACATATCTGGTTTGTTGCACACCCAACTAAGATGATGAGACGAGATGACGGCACAGTACCACCACCCAAAGGATATGATATTTCTGGAAGTGCATCATGGTTTGCAAAAGCTGATGTTGGATTGACAGTTCATAGACCAAACCCATCTTATTCTGATATTAGCGAAATATTAGTTTGGAAGTGTAGATTTTCTTGGGTAGGTGCTATTGGTCAATGCAGTTTGTTATTTAATAAATTAACAACAACATACTCTTCTACTAGTGAATATTATGAAAGAGATAAATTTTTAGCACCAAGACCTACTGAGGGGTCAGTAGAAATTGAAGAGCCAGATGAAGATGAAATACCATTCTAAAAAATTCTATCAGCGAGACCATAGGAAGATAAAACCAGAGTTCGTTGGCAATACAAATAAAGTTAGAATGAGGGTTGTAGATCAAACAATCCTAGATACGTTACTGCTAACAGATACTATCATGCTTTCTGATTACAAGATACTAGACAAGCTACAAGGAGATTATAATAAATCTGGAATGGTTGGAGTGAAAGCTACAAGCTATATGATTAAACCTAAAAGTATTGGATTTGAGTTCTCTCACAATTTAGGTCGCATGAAAGTAATGAGTTGTGTTCAATACATCAAAGACAAGTTAGGTGGTGAATATCAAAAAATATTATTAAAATTGTTAGATGATAATAAATTATCTAATAAAGAATTAGAATGGTTTGGGGATAATAAAAAGGTGGGAAAGCTATCTACGATAGTTAATGAGTTCTATAATTTGTGGAATAAAGGTTGACACAGAACTTCTGCGAGACTAATTATATATTTGAGGAAACTCATTATGTGTTACAAAGGGGAGTAAAAACTCCCCTTTTACTTTTAAAAGTTAAAGTTAACTTTTAGTGTCTGGTATAATTCACGATTAGTGAAGTGCCAAAATGGACAAACAAAATACCAGATAAAATATATACAGATGCAACAGACCAGATAAAATAATCAAAGTAAGTTGCTAAAGAAATAGTAGTCTCTGATGTCTCCAGTATAACAAAAGCTACTGGGATAGTGCTGAAACCAAACAAAATTATACATATTCCAACTATAAGTTTGGAATGATCTATTAAAAAATTAATCATGTGTTACTCCTTTTTGATTAGAAAACCATACAGAGGGTGTTAAAATCATAGGGTGTGATCATACCCAGAGATATTGTTTCGCCTCTGTATGGCTCTTAAATCAAGATAATTTGGTTAGTTTCTATGTCTTAAATGGTGTATGTTACCATGATGCACATTTTTGCCCACCCACAAATGCGTAACTACTTTACACTACCATATAGTGTGGGGAACATTTGTGTTAGGGAGACATAGCATTGGATAGAGGCACTAACCAGACCTCTCTTAGGAGAGCATCATTCCCCAATTCAAATGAAGATTATATATAAAAAAAGTAAAAATAGTATTGCCATGAAAAAGCCTAGCATCTCTACAAATAATTTAAACCACTCAATCAAGTTCATTAAACAACTCCTCTGAATGTCTTTCATTATTGTTCTCTTGATCTGCATAAGGCTTAACAATCTGTATCATCTTATCCAGACTTCTCATGTGGTCGTAATGAGTTCCCTTTTGCTTTTCAACATCAAGTCTTAACTCATACAACATATTTAATAGTTCAATCATTGGCATAACAAATCTCCTATCTCTCAAAACTACCAAATGTTTTAATCTGCCAATCATGTATTTCTTTCATACACTCTTCAGTAGATTTCTTTTCTTCTGGAATAAAAACTTTAGTTCTAACCATTTGATGATCGTCATCAGTTTTCATATCCTCATAAGGCATCTTATGAATTAGGGCATCAGTATAATTTTCTTCTAACCAATTTTCTATTGCATTACTAATAACCCATTTGACTTCCTCACAAAATTCCTCTGGAGTATTTTCTTTAGCCAACTGAACACCTTGCTTGTCATCAGATGAACCATGAAAGACCTCGTTTAAAAACCAATTAAATCTTTCTTCATCAAGGGTAAATTCCCCTTTAAATTTTATAGTTAATTTTTTCACTATTAATATCCTCTCTTTATTATGTTTAGTGATTTATTTAAGAGTAAAGCTAACTCTGTAGATTGGTCAGTTCTTTTCTTCATAAGTCTACTGACCTCTTCATTAACTACACCCTCGATCTCTAACATAGCCTCTGACCATGTTAAATCTTTTGGTGGTAAATCCACCCATGTTTTTATTTTATTCATTGCCATCTTCCCACTCCTCTATTTTTGATAACAATCCCTCTGCACATTCACTTCTTCCAAAAAATACTTCTGGTGCATCAGCAATATTTTCTGGTTCTTCTCCATCAGAAATACGAGTTTGTATTTCTTGATATGTATTAATTTCATCTTGTAGCCATTCTTTAATTTTAGCTATAAGTTGATTTGATAAATCATCTGGATTATTTCTCATTTAGTACCCACTTTCTGTTATTCTAATCATTTTATCTACATAAGATTTAAATTCATCTTCAAGTAATGGTCTCTCTCTTATTCCCCAATACATGAAGACAACATTACTAGGCTCTCGTCTCCTAGTAATGTTATGAACAAAATAAATCTCTCCATCATCTGATATTTTATACTTTGGTGCATAGGTGTAACCTTTATGCATAAAGATATATTCTTCTTTAGCTTTCATGTTAGCACCTATATATCCAGAGCATTGGCAATGCCAGATACAACTCTGCCAGACATAGTTCTTTCAGCTATTGATAGGCTTTCATTACAAGCAGTATGGCACTCTCCAAGAGTATCAAACCTATGAGGTGCAAAAGTTCTCTCTGGGTTGTCATAATGTTGTTTACCCTCTGAGTGTCTTGCCCACTTCTTAGCTTGGTAAGATATCAAAAATAAATCTTGGATTAATGATATCTCTCCGTTCTTAGAAGAAACTATATCAGCCTTATAAACATCAAAGCCTTTATCTTTTAATCTTTGTATTGGCTTATGCTTGGCTTTAATAACCATACAAGGTCTGCTCTTATAAATAACAGTAGATAAACCATGTCTATAAACATTAAGATACCAGAGGCTTGGAACTTCAATGGCATTTTCTTTGTAATAGTCATATTCTTTCTTCTTAACATGAGGCTGAACAACGTAACCATCTCCTTGAATAAATGGCTTTTCATCTTGGATAACTCTTTTCTCTTCTCTGCCATTACCCCCATATTTGTCTTTAGATAAGCCATCTTGACCAAATACACCTACTTTAATATCTGTTCTCTGGTGTTTTTCTCTCCACCATTCAGAGGCAACATCTAAAGATATCCTCGCCCACTTCTTAGTAAGGTCTGCTTTTTCATTGTACTTCTCGTCAAGTATAGAAAATCTTTTAGCAGTATTTCTATACTGCTTAACAGATGAAACTAAGTCAGCTATAAATTCAAATGATTTTCTTCTGTCATACTCTACATCTTCATACAAAGATTTTAAGTTTTCACTAAAGTCTGTGTTCTTTTTGCCTCTGTAACTAGATGCACTATGATAATTCTGGTGCTGACCCCTCTCATAATAATCTACAATGTCAGCCATTTCATCATCAGCAATGCCATAAATTTCTTTAAAGGCAACCAACATCTTTTTATTTTTACTAGCCAGATAATAGTCAAAAGCAGATTTACAATGCTTTTTATTTGTATGATCATCTCTTGTTCTGTATCTGGTTTTCTCTTCATTAACGATAGGGTTTTCAACAACACTATCTCTGTAGTCTCGTAAGTATTTTACAAAACTATTAAAAGTAAAATTATCTTTTTTTGTAATAGTCATATTATCTCCATGTTTAGATTAATTGAAACCTCTAGAAGTTAAAGTTAACTTCCAGAGGCATTAGGTTATACATTGATAAATGTAATCTCTCCTATAGGTGGCTTTTTTGCTCTTAGATTAGTTGATACCCAGAGCAAAGGGTAATCGACATGACTAGGAAATTTATTAAACTCCATGTCAGTTATACAAACCATACTATCTACATTTACATCATTCTCTTCAATGTATTTGAAGATAGGCATAGGGTCAGTACCACCACCACCCTTAGAATTTAAACATTCTATGATATCGCCTCTTTCATATCTTTCAATATTCTGAACATTAGCGTCTCCATAGAATATTGTAACTGAGTTAGGTTGCATATCCTCAGCTATAGCGTTTAACTCTCCCAGAGCGTGTTGCTTTTCTTTGTCTGATACACTACCAGAGGTATCAACCCAAACTGCAACATCTCCACAAGAACTCTTTAATGTGCTTGGATTGTATATATCCATGCAATGTAACGCTCTTCTATTAGGTCTGCGATAGGTGTAATCTTCTGGCTGATCTCCACCTACAACCCTCCTAATAACTGAAGACCAATCAACTTGCGATCTCTCCATTTCTGTTATGATCTGCTTAATATCACTAGGTAACTCTCCAACATTTTTAGATTGCTGAACTGCCATAGTAACTTCTGCTCTAATCATATTCTCTTCAGTTTTGATCTGCTCTTTTGTCATCTGTTTACCACCAGACATGACTTTACCCCAATTACAAGGCTGAGGCTTAGATTTACCAGATTGATTTAATATCTCGTAAATCTTTTCAGCACTCATGCCCTCGTATTCTCTGCTATACAATCCATCTTTAGGCATTGTCATACCAGATTTTTTGAGGATAGAATTAATAGCGTAATCAGTTGCAATATTCCAAAGTTCGCTATCTCTTTCATTCATTCTAAGATGATGCCTCAAAACTCTATGCATACCCTCGTGGCATCTAACAAAATCCATTTCTTCATCTGTTAGAGTATTACTCCATTCTGGATTATAGAAAATACTTTTACCATCAGTAGCCATTGTCTGAACATCATCTTTAGAGATCATAGGCATCTTAAAAAGGATTGAGGCATAAAATCCCCAACCCTTTTTTTGCTTATCTACCATAAGTCTAACATTAGACCTCGATATTTTGGTTTTGATATCTCGTTCCATTTTCTCTCCTATAAAACGATTTCTCTAATTTTTTCATCAGTAGCTAAATAAACTCTGAGGTCTTTATTTTGTAATAAATCCCTATTCTTAGCTACACTATCCTTAATAAAAAACGCTACAAATTCTCCATCAAATCTTTTTACAAACTTGATAATAGAACCCATGTTGTCATTATTAACTTTATTTACCAGACCAGATATAGTTGCATATTGGATAGCTATATCTGTAGGCACTTCGATTGTCTCTGGTGCTTTTACAATCTCGTCTAGGTCTGGACATTTATCATGGATATTTAAATGTGTAATCAGACTAGCTGAGGCAGTTTCTCCAATCTGGCAAGATATAGCGTGATATCTAGTATCTTCATCTAATTCTTTCCATGATAGTATATCACTAACTCTCTCAAGACTTCTAGGAGTTGGAAAAGCGTTAGCATCTCTGTCAAACTTATGGAGATACTCTGGCTGAAATCTAACCCAAGAGACAACCCTACTATCTTTATTTTTGCTGAACATATAATTAGCAAAGTCATCTAGGTTAGGCTCAATCTCGATAGTTGTAAGTCTATCTTTTAAATGCATAGGCATTTGGTTAGTCCCAGACCTATCAGACATTTTGTTACCAGCACAAATCACAAATGAAGTTAAAGGTAATACAAAATCTCCAACTCTGTATTCGTTACAAATCTGAGCAAAAATATTTTGATTTAATATTGGTGCTTGGGGAAGTTCATCAAAGAAATAAATTACACCTTTATAATCTTGATCTAAAATAGATTGATGTTCTTCTTCAGATAATAACCATTTAGGTTTCAGCACTTTCATACTGTCTCCATCTGGCATCTGCATACCCCCAATATCAGTAGGTTCATACTGAGCCAAATTAATCTCTACAACATACATATTTAATTCTTTGGCTACTTCCCTAACTAAATATGATTTACCTATACCCATAGAGCCTAAAAGGAATGGGCAAATAGGCATTTGTCCATTTGGTCTACCCATTGTATTTTCGATAGACTTCATAATTATTTTTTTAGCTATTCTTAATCTCACTACTTATCTCCTATTGGTTGTTAATGTGAAAAGTTGTATTCGCTACATTTAGAACAATGTTTCCAACATCTAATCTAAATCTACGATATTGCTTTTTGCGATAATCAAAGACAGTTACAAGATAATCTTTGTCTCTGTCTTCATGCTTTAGAACACCCCAAAATTCTCTGGTGGTGTTATCTAATTTTGTAAACTTACCAGATACTATTTTGCCTCTGGCAAAGTCTATTATTTGTTTATGTTTATTCATACATTTCTCCTTTTGTTATAGTTTCAAATAAACAAGCAAGGGCAGTTTAGAACTGCCCTAATTTGTGTATTCGATTAACTAGCCAATGCCTCGTCTAATCTGTTGATTATGTCGTTGCTATTCTTAGCGTTCTTAGTTGCATCAGAGCAAGACTTATCAAATTCGTCTCTCTCTCTTTTTGCATCTTGCATAACTTCCCAAGCGTTTTGTATTTCTTGAGCAGTATATTTGCTAGGGACATACACTTCTTTTTCTTCGACAGTTCCATCATCTTTTTTGATTTTTTCTGTCTTCCATTTGCCAAACAATTTCCTAGACAATACATCTCCAATATTATCATCAACTTGTTTAGATACCTTTTTCTTTAGGTCGTTTTGTGTGTTGATATCCATTGCTGAAAAAACTTCTAAGACGCTCTCTGGTGTAGCTTGGCTTGGTATATCTTTATCAAACTTGGCTACAAACTTTACAGTATTTTCATAAAGCACTTTAGCGTTTGCTTTACTCATACCTACATCATTCATTAAGTCTTCACGAATTTGAATACCAACTTGTCTTGGCAAGTTGTCGCTATCAGTTTTGTTATCGTTAAAAATAACTTTGATATGACTTGTAAGCGTAGCGTATTGGTCTAGCTTTTTTTCTTGGATAGAGTTGTAGGCATCTGCTCTCTCGCCTTTTAACTTTTGAAACTCGCTCTCAGTTTTAGCAAGTCTATCAATGTTTGTTTGGGACATTGCAACCACAGTAGTTTTTTTCTTACTCATAAATATCTCCTATTTTTGATTTGAGTTGTTGGATTGAAAAACATATTTTGGCAAATTCTGTGCATCATCATAGGCTTTATCTACTGCCTCTTGCTCAGACTTTGCTATAACTTTGTAAGTAACATGACCATTCATGCCCTCGATTTGAATTTTAAATTCATAAGTCTTATACATATTATCTCCTAAGTTTGGTTACAGTTCAAATGAACTAGCAAGAGCAGTTAGTAACTGCTCTAAGTAGTTAATTTGAGTTAACTTTATCCAAAGTTGTTGAAAAGTTTTCGACACTATCCTTGTTTTCTTTAATCAAAGCTAACATCATTGCACCAATAGATGGCTTAACTTTTCTAGTGCAATCTTTGCCATTTGGTAATTTAGATTGCCAGAAATTCCATCTTTTGTTGTCTTTGGCATCTCCTAAACGTCTGGAACATTTTTTGCCCCCTACTTCCCATTTTATCAGATAATCTCCCCAATTATCATCAACGTAGTACCAACCTTTATACTCAGAACCATCTTCGCCAGAGCAATTTATGGCTACAGTAAATGGATAGCCATCATCTAGCTGACCAAAATTTCTACAATCGTAGATTTTATTTAAAATTAATTTCATATTACACCTCTTCTAAATTTGGGTTATCTGGATAATTTAACAGATTGTTAATGTTTTCAATCTGTGGACTTATTTGCTTAACAAGACTATTCAACTCATCTGAGTAATTTAATGTTCTTGCCTTTATTATTTCAAAAAGCATATCGTCAAATTCTCTTTTTAGTTTATTTATTTTCTTATTCATATTTACCCCTATCTGTTGTTAAATAAAAATTTGCTCATGTCATAAGCTGAGTTAGTTCTAACTCTATCAATGTCAGTTGGTCTGTCAGATATAGTTAAACCTAAGTTTAAATATTTATTTAACTCGACCATAAAGCCATTAAATCTCCACCAATGGTAATCGTCTCTATGTGAAGATATTTTCTTATCTAAGCTAACTAAAAGATCAGAAATCTTTTTTATCTTTTTAAAAAGCTGATCTTCTGTAAACATCTCTAAGGTGTCCCATTCCAAAGCAATGCTACCATCACTTTCAATGTTAATATCTAGATCAGTTAAGATAATCTCTATGTCTCTGACATATTGTCTTATGTCCTCATCTGGGTAACCCCTAGCATTGATGATACCTTTTACTATCTTTTCTTTAAGTAATAATTTCATATTTATCTCCTAATTTCTGTTAAGCCTTTATTGATTGTAAATTCTCTAATCCTCATTTGCAGTAATGCTTTTTCTACTAATTTTGGATAAAGTTTTTGCATCTTATCAATCTTGTTGATTGTTGTATCCCAATCTATTTGGCGATAAGTCATCTTGCCAGATTTAGTATTGTCTCTCATCTTTTGTAATCTAGCCTCATACCTATTTAAGCTATCATCTAGAAAATATAGTTCTTGAATATAGTTCATATTGTCTCCTATTGGTTAAAGTTCATAATTGAACAAGGCTAGACAGAACTAACGTCTGTCTAACTTTGTTAAATTATTTTGAGTTTTGAACTGCCCACATTCACAAGTTTTTTTCTGACTTACTGAAAACCTTTTGCTATGCCAACCAAATGAAAGTATCAGAGGATTTGGACTAACCCAATACTTCGAGGCAGTTAACTGGAGAGTTAGTCTAGTTCGTACTATTTCAACGTTCTATCTCCAGAGGGGTCTTCCCATTGGCACTTGGCAACCTAGCCTGTAAAAAAAAAGTTTTTTCCTTTATCACTAGCATGGACTATTAAGTTTTGTCAATACCTAATTTACATTATTTTACATTATTTTACTTTATATTATCTATATGTACTGTAACCCTTAGTGGAGTTCAAAAACGCTGAAACACTTTTTTAAGATAAATCATAGCTAAAAGTTATTAAGCCTCTGTATGCTCGTTATTGGGCGTTTAAATGGTATATGGTGTAAATTCAGCACTTTTATTAATTTAAAATTTTATTGGCGTGGAAATTTATGATAGATTTCTAAAAGTGAAAATAACTTTAATAGGATTTAAAATGACAGATAAAAAAGATAAACCAAATTTAAAAATAGTCAGCTCGAATAAAAAACCAGATGCAAACAAACTCACGAAAAAACAGCTTGGATTTATAGACAGCATTTTAGATGGAAAGTCTTTAGTTGAAAGTTATTTAGATCATTACCAAGTATCCCCTAAAACTAAGAATAGCACTATAAGACATATGGCAAGTCAATTAAGAGCTAACCCAAACATTACCCAAACACTAAACAAGCGTATAGAGGAAAAGAATAGGAATAACTTAGCGACAGAACATAAAATAAAAGATCATTTGTTAAATTCATTGTTGGGGTTTATTAATGACGATACTGAAAGTACTGCTAATAAGTTAAAAGCTATAGAGATGTATGGTCGTAATCTGGATTTATGGAAACAGAATATCGTTATTGAGGAAAAGAATAACAGTTCTACAGAAGTTGAAACAAGACTTAAAGAAAAACTAGGTAAACTTTTAGAAAAGTAGTACGGCTATTTACGAAAATTCTATTATTTTTGACCTACCTACCCACGACCACCCATATAGTCGGTAGCCTAGCCGTGCCCTATACAGTTTATTCTACGCATTCAAATTATAATTTTTGATAAAAGTGAAGTTTAACTTCTGGTACTAGACTTAGTCTAGTATTCTACTAATCTATTATTCTACTAGTCTAGTACTCTACTAGTCTAGTATTATTTATTTACTGGATTTAATCTAGTGTTAGACTTAGTCTAGTTACTAGTGTATACTAGTCTAGACTAGTACTAGTATTATACAAACAGGAGAAAACTTGTCAAACATTATTTATCTAAGTGATTATAGAAAGAAAACTATAGAAGAAGAGCCAGAACTTCGTAATCCAATTGTGATAGGCTGGGATGAAGATGATTCTTTGTATATTGCCTCATCTGTTGACACAGATGAATGTTTGTGGATGATAGACATAGCTAAAAAGATTATGGAAACAAATCCACCAGATATAATTACAAATGAATGAAATTGCTCAAATAATAAAAAACAACATGGGAAAGATAGATAGTCTGCCTCATGATGAAAAACTAGAAGTGCTACAGCTTTTAGAAGAATATGAAAAAGCAAAATCAAAAGAACAAGCTCGTGATGAGTTCCTTCCTTTTGTAAAATCTCAGTGGGCAGCGTTTATTCATGGTAAGCACCATGAGATAATGGCAGATGCATTTGAGAGAGTGGCCCGGGGTGATTTAAAAAGACTGATAGTTAATATGCCACCCCGTCATACTAAGTCAGAGTTTGCAAGTTATTTATTCCCAGCATGGTTTTTAGGGAGGTACCCCCAAAAGAAAATTATCCAGACTGCACACACAGCTGAATTATCTGTAGGCTTTGGAAGAAAGGTTAGGAATCTTATTCAGTCTGAAGATTTTAAAAAGATTTTCCCAGACGTAACTCTGTCAGTTGACTCAAAGGCCGCAGGTAGATGGTCCACTAACAAGGGTGGTGAGTATTTTGCGATAGGTGTAGGCGGTGCAGTAACAGGTAAAGGTGCTGATGTTCTTGTAATTGATGATCCTCACTCAGAACAAGAAGCTACAATAGGTGATTATAACCCAGAGGTGTATGACAAAGTGTATGAATGGTACACTTCAGGACCAAGACAGAGACTTCAGCCCGGTGGTGCTATCATTTTGGTGATGACCAGATGGTCAAAAAGAGATTTAACAGGGCAAATACTAAAAAATTATACCCAAAGAGAGGGCTCAGGAGAGTGGGAGGTCATAGAACTGCCTGCGATTATGCCTTCTGGTGATGCTTTATGGCCAGAGTTTTGGAAAAAAGAAGAATTAGACTCATTAAAAGCAGAATTACCTGTCTCTAAATGGAATGCGCAGTACCAACAGGACCCCACATCAGAAGAAGGGGCTTTAATAAAACGTGAATGGTGGCAAGAATGGACAAAAAATGACTTGCCGCCCTGTGATTCCATCATACAATCATGGGATACAGCGTTTTTAAAGACACAAAGAGCAGATTACAGCGCTTGTACCACGTGGGGAGTGTTTCATGCGCCTGATGATGAAGGCAGGACACGCCCTAACCTCGTTTTAATTGATGCATACAAGGAAAAACTAGAATTTCCTGATTTAAAACGAGCAGCATATGATAAATANTGGGAATTTGAGCCAGATCAGATGATTATTGAGGCTAAAGCAGCAGGATCACCCTTAATTTTTGAATTAAGAGCTATGGGAATACCAGTTACTGAGTTTACACCGAGCCGTGGACAGGATAAGATAGCAAGAGTTAACGCAGTTACAGATTTATTTGCCAGTGGAGTTATCTGGCATCCACCAACAAGGTGGGCAGATGAGGTTATAGAGGAATGTGCGGCCTTTCCTAGCGGTGACCATGACGACTTTGTTGACTCAACTACACAGGCGCTGTTAAGATTTAGACAAGGTGGTTGGATCAGAACAACAATGGATGAATGGGATGATGAGCCAAAGTATAGAAGGCCAGTGGAGTATTATTAATGGGTATTCAAACAGAAAAGTACATGGGAAGAAACCAATTAATTGACAGACTTGAAGCTCAGGTTGGTAGTAGAGATTTAGCAAAAAAAATTTTAGAAAAAAGAGGAATGATATATCCCGGAACAGAAACACTAACGAAAAAAGGTGCCTCAAGAGATTCTATGACAGCTGAAGAGAGAGCTTTAGATAGACATGTAAAGCTGTTTGGAAGAAATAAATCAGATTATGTGTATAATAAAAAAACAAATAATGTTAAATTAAACAGAAAGAGATTATGGATTTAGTTCACATAATAGATGGATTGATAGGCATAATTGTTCTTGGCGGAGGATGGTTTATTGGAACTCAGTCAAGAGAAGTGAAAAGAATAGATATATTGCTTAACAAAACAAGAGAAGATTACGCAAAGAGAGATGATGTGACTGTAGCGATAAACAGATTAGAAGAAAAGATAGACAGAATACTTGAAAGAATTAAATGAAAAGGAGTAGCTAATGGCTGTTGAAAAACCACTTGCCCCCGTGGACATAGGCCCAAGACCTGTGGAGACACCAGAGGAAAACAAAGTAGAAGTCGAGGTTGTTAATCCAGAGGCTGTATCCATAGAGACACCAGATGGTGGAATGATAATTGATTTTGGAAAAGATGAAGAAGAAGCTACAGCTGACTTCGATTCAAACTTGGCAGAGTTTATTGAAGATGACGAGTTAGATAAATTAGCTAATGAATTGTTGTCTAATTTTAAATCAGACCAACAATCCAGAGACGAGTGGGCAAAGAGCTATGTCAAAGGACTTGACTTATTGGGAATGAAGATAGAAGAAAGACAACAACCTTGGGCAGGATCCTCCGGAGTATTTCACCCAGTATTGACTGAGTCTATCGTGAGATTTCAAGCTCAGGCAATGGGAGAGATATTCCCTGCTCAAGGNCCAGTTAGAACNAANACTGTTGGGAAAANATCAAGAGAAAAGACAGAACAGGCAAAGCGNGTTGAAGATGAAATGAATTATCTCTTAACAGAAGAGATGACAGAATATCGTGACGAGACAGAGCAGATGCTCTTTAAGCTTCCTCTTGCAGGGTCAGCGTTCAAAAAAGTCTATTATGATCCTCTCTTAGAAAGACCCTGTGCAATGTTTGTCCCTGCGGAGGATTTTGTGGTTTCCTATGGTGCATCAGATTTGATGACTTGCGAAAGATACACCCACGTCATGAAGAAGACGCAAAATGAAGTTCTTAAATTACAGAACAATGGATTTTATCGTGATGTTGAGTTACCAGAGCCAGAGCCAGAGTATTCTGATATACAAGAAAAATATGATGACCTTGATGGTGAGTCAGCAACATTAGAAGATGACGACAGACACACTCTTCTTGAAATGCATACAGATATAGAATTACCAGAACCGTTTGAAGAAGAAGATGGCATAGCAAGACCATATGTTGTTACGATAGAAAAGTCATCTAGAACCATATTAGCAATTAGGAGAAACTTTTATGAAGATGACGCGAAGAAAAAGAAAAGACAATTTTTCGTTCATTACAAATATCTTCCGGGGCTTGGCTTCTATGGNACGGGTCTCATACACCTCATTGGCGGGCTGGCTAAAAGCGCTACAAGTATTCTTCGTCAACTTATTGATGCTGGTACTTTATCTAATTTACCAGCTGGTCTTAAGGCTAGGGGTCTTCGTATCAAAGGGGATGATTCGCCTCTCATGCCGGGTGAGTTCCGTGACGTTGACGTACCGGGTGGTGCAATTCGTGACGCTATTACTTTCATTCCTTACAAGGAGCCAAGTTCCGTCTTGTATCAATTACTCCAAAATATCGTTGACGAGGGGAGAAGGATTGGCTCCGTTGCAGATATACAAGTTGGAGACATCAACGCGCAAGCGCCAGTAGGAACAACACTCGCTCTAATGGAGCGTTCTATGAAAGTCATGTCTGGTGTTCAGGCCCGCCTTCATGCCGCGCTGAAGAAAGAGCTCAGATTATTAAGTTTTGTTGTAAGAGATTTTATGGGTCCAGAGTATGCCTATGAAATGGAGGGTGATTTCTCTAGGCTAAAAGATTTTGACGACAGAGTTGATGTCATACCTGTGTCTGATCCAAATGCCGCAACTATGTCTCAGCGTATTATGCAATATCAAAGTGCATTACAGTTAGCGCAACAAGCGCCACAACTTTATGATATGGGCAAGTTACACAGACAGATGCTAGAGGTTTTAGGAATAGATCAAGCAAAAGAAATAATAAAACTGCCTGATGAGATAAAGCCTGCTGATCCAGTAACAGAAAATATGGCAATGTTAAAACAAGAGCCAGTAAAAGCATTTAAATATCAAGATCATGAAGCGCATATACAGGTTCACATGGCCGCAATGGAAGACCCAAAACTTAGAGAGATTGTGGGTCAGTCTCCTTTCGCTCAAGCTATACAAGGCGCTATGACTGCACATATTACTGAACACGTTGCATTCCAGTATAGAAAAGAAATAGAAGAGAGACTTGGCGTTCCAATGCCAGATGAAGAAAAGCCTTTGCCAGAAGATGTGGAAGAAGAGCTTTCTAGAGTTACTGCTGAAGCTGCTTCAAAGCTATTGCAAAAGAATACAAAAGAAGCACAAGAGCAAGAACAAAAGAAACAAGAGCAAGATCCGCTCACTCAAATTCAAAGAAAAGAGCTTGAGATAAAAGAAACTGAACTACANCATAAGATGGCAATGGATAAAGCGAAGCTTGATCTAGAAAAAATGAAAGCTGAAACAAATGAAGATGTCCAGATGGAAAGGATTAAATCTGAAAACAAAAGAGAAGGTGCAAGACTTGCTGTAGACCTTGCAAAAGAAAAAAATAAAACCACAAAAGATGGTGTAGAATTGGCAATAGATCTTGCAAAAGAGGCAGATAGTGGCGCGTAATGAGACTATTTACACACCAATATTAAAAAAAATTGGTGAAGAAAGACAAGCTGTTGTAACTCATATGGCATCTGGTAGGCCCAAAAATTTTGAGGAATATCAAAGACTTGTGGGAAGACTTGAAGGTTTGCAGTTTATTGAAGATGAAGTTTTAAACATAGAAAAAAAATTTATTGAAGATTAGGGGGTTACAAAATGTCAAGTGGGGTGTATAGTTAAAATTAGGCTAGTATGTCTAGCCCGGGAATAACCCCGCATGGTAACGGTGAACCATAATCACTGCAAAGAAGGAACAGGGATGTACTCTGCACAAAAAGTAAACTACGAGGAAGAGTTTAAACTTAAGCTGCCTCACCCCAAAGGATATAAGCTGTTAATTGCTATTCCAAAGGTCGAAGAAAAAACAGATGCTGGTGTATATATGCCAGACACATTAACAAAAATGGAGCAAACCGCATCAATAGTTGGTCTCGTTTTAGAGATGGGAGAAGATGCTTATGCTGATGAACAGAAGTTTCCGCATGGAGCTTATTGTAAAAAAGGCGATTTTGTTATCTTTAGGTCTTATTCTGGAACAAGATTTAAAGTAAAGAATGAAGAGTTTCGTTTAATTAATGATGACACTGTAGAAGCAGTGGTAGATGACCCAAGAGGATTTGCAAGAGTATGAATGATAATACAGCACAAAAATTAGAAAATGAAGTTAGCGAAGAGCAACTTGATTTAGAAGTGGAGGTTATAGATGATACTCCAGATGAAGACAAAAATAAAACAAGGAATGAAAGTGCTCCAAAGGATAATATTCCAGAAGAAGAGGAAATTAAAAATTATTCTGAAGATGTACAAAAGAGAATTAAGAAACTTAAATATGAGTTTCATGAAGAAAGAAGAGCTAAAGAAGCGGCTGAAAGAACTCAAGAAGAGGCTGTTAGCAGGCTTGAAAAAATTCTTCAAGAGAACAAAAAATTAAGAAAAACCCTTGATGATGGAGAGGGTGTCTTGGTTGAGCAGGCCAAGAAAAGAGTAGGCGCAGAAATAGAGGCTGCAAAGAAAGAATACAAAGAAGCATATGAATCCGGAGATTCAGACAAGATACTAGCTGCACAAGAAAAGTTGAACAGAGCGCAGAACGAGCAGTTTAAGGTTGAGTCGTATAGAGCTCCGGCACGGGAGGCTGAAGCAGAAGTTTCCCCTTCTTCTAAAGAAAGTAAGCCTCCTGTACAAAAAAGACAGGAACCAACTTCGGCGGATAAGTCATGGTTGGCAGATAATGATGAATGGTTTAATAAACCCG
>FUFK010837731.1_pt1 | contig 41015 bp, 28 predicted proteins | sample 1021851 | NCBI WGS metagenome assembly FUFK01 (sample SAMEA51879418, study PRJEB19060) | metagenome
AAGACGACGCCGGCGTGATTGAAAGCGCCCTCGAATTCACCGAGAAGGACGTCTACGAAATCATGGTGCCCGGCGATAAGCTCGTCACCCTGCCCTTCGGCAGCACCCCCTCCGAACTGGAACGCGCCGTGGCACGCAGCGGCTACTCCCGCTTCGTCATTACCGACAGCGACGGAACCTACATGGGCTACCTGCACGTGAAGGACGCCCTCGCCATCGCCCCCGAGCGGTTCGAGGAGCCCTTCCCCTGGTACAAGCTGCGTTCCCTGGATACGCTCACCCCGACTACCGATATTGATGATGCGCTCGCCTCCATGCAGCGCAGCCGAACCCATATCGCACAGGTTATGGATGAACAGGGCGTAACCCTCGGCGTGGTCTTCCTCGAAGACGTGCTGGAGGAGCTCGTCGGCGAAATCAACGACACCACCCAGGATGCGGTGCGTGAGCGTGTACGCCGACAGCAGGCGCGCGAAGTCCAGTAGCCGCATGAAGCACAGTAACCGCATCGTGAGATATCCCGAATAAAACGGGAGAATCTTTGAACACACAGCCCGCCCGGTGCCCTCGTCAAGGAGGGCGCGGGGCGGGCTGTTTTGCGGTCAGAAACGGCTTATGGATGCACCCAAGGGGCACTCTCAGACGGCGGGATGAAGCGGCAGTATAAAGTAGCGGTGGGGGAGCGCGGTAGGCTGAGCTAACTATCCCTGTTGCATAAGCTACTAACAGGGAAAAGGGTTGCCTAACAGTACCCAAATGACACCAATAAAGAGTTGTTTATACGGGTGTGCGCATGATGTAGTTAAGGAACCTACAGACTAGAACGAACCGAAAGAGAGCCCTCATGTCGCACCCGAAGATCACCCGCAAGCACTTCCTCACCGCAATGGGCTCACTCGCTGCGTCCTCCCTGCTGCTGGCAGGCTGCGCAACCGAGAACAAGACCTCCTCCGGTTCGTCCTCCTCGGCTGGCTCTAACAAGGGCAAGGTGAAGGTCGTCGCCTCCACCGACGTCTACGCAGACATCGCCAAGCAGGTTGGCGGCGACTACATTGAGGTCACCGCGCTCATTGCCTCCACCAGCACCGACCCCCACTCTTACGAAGCCACCAGCGCCGACCGTCTCAAGGCAAAGGACGCATCCCTGATCGTCATCAACGGCGCAGGCTACGACCTGTTCCTCGAAGACCTCGCAGGCAAGGACAACGCCTCCCAGAAGATCGTGAACGCGGTCAAGGTCAGCGGCAAGCTCACCGACGCCGAATACACCCACCTGGTCGAGGACCACCGCGGCGGCGAACACCACGAAGACGGCGGCGACCACGCCCACGCACACGAGTTCAACGAGCACCTCTGGTACGACTTCGAAACCATGAAGAAGGTCGCCCAGAAGATCGCTGAAGAGCTCGCAGGCCTCGACTCCGCACACGCTGAGACGTTCCGCACCAACGCATCCACCTTCTCCAAGGAACTGGACGCACTGGACACCACCGCCAAGGCAATCGCCGGTGAAGGTAAGAAGTACCTGTCCACCGAGCCCGTGCCGGACTACCTGATTTCCTCCACCGGCGCAGAGAACGCAACCCCCAGCGAATTCGCTGAGGCGGCAGAAGCCGGCAACGACGTCCCCGCACTCGTCCTGAAGGAAACCAAGGACATGGTCACCGAGAAGAAGGTCCAGCTACTCGCCTACAACGAGCAGACCTCCACCTCCCAGACCAACGAGGTGCTGCAGGCAGCTAAGGACGCCTCGGTGAACTACGTATCCTTCACCGAAACCCTGCCGGAAAACACCAACTACCTGGCATGGATGAAGACCAACGTCAGCAACCTCGAAAAGGCGCTCTCCTAAGTGACTGACAACAATAACGGTGCCGCCCCCGCGATTTCCATTCGCGGGGGTAGCCTCGCTTTCGGGGCCCGCACCCTCTGGAAAGATCTAACCCTCGACATTGGCGCAGGCGAATACTTCGCCGTGCTCGGACCCAATGGCTCCGGCAAGTCCACCTTCCTCAAAGTCGTTCTCGGCCTGACCGGACTCAACGCCGGCGAAATCTCCGTGCTCGGCAAACCCGCACGCCTGGGCAACGCCGGCGTCGGCTACGTACCGCAGCAGAAGTCCATCCCCACCTCCACCCCGATGCGCGCCCGCGACCTCGTGGGGCTTGGTGTGGACGGGCACCGCTGGGGCATCCGCCTGCACGGCCGCAAATACCGCGCCAAGGTTGACGAACTCCTCGAAGCCGTCGGCGCGACCGAGTACGCGAACGTGCCGGTGGGTCTGCTCTCCGGTGGTGAGCAGCAGCGTCTGCGTATCGCTCAGGCGCTCGCGAACGACCCGAAGATTCTGCTGGCTGACGAGGCGCTACTCTCCCTGGACCTCAACCACCAGTACGCGGTGGCTGAGCTGATTCACCGGTTCAACCGTGAACGCGGCGTGGCGGTGGTGTTCGTGACCCATGAAATCAACCCCATCATTGAGCATGTGGATCGTGTGCTCTACCTGGCGAACGGTCGTTTCACGGTCGGCTCGGTGGAAGAGGTCATGACCAGCGAGACTCTCACCTCCCTGTACGGAACCCCGGTGAGCGTGCTCAAGTCTAATGGCCGTTACGTGGTGGTGGGTGAGACTCACGCCAGCGACCACTGCCATATTGAGGGCACCGACCAGAACATTCACGGCTCCCACCTGAAATCTGGTCTTTCTGAACCGCAGCGCACTCTACACCTTCCGGGAGGAACCACTCGATGACCATTCTTGCTTCCCTCCCCGCTCTGGCACCGGTTGCCGCCGCGCAGAACGATTTGCTCTCCCGTATCTTCGTTTTTGACCGCTACGGCGAGCTGCTGCAGATGCTGCAGAACTCCATTTTTGCTGGCGCTGTGCTAGGCCTTATTGGCGGTTTCGTCGGCATTTTCGTGATGATGCGCGACCATGCCTTTGCGGTGCACGGCGTCTCTGAAATGTCTTTCGCGGGTGCAGCCCTTGCCCTGTTGCTCGGCTATGACGTGGTGACCGGCTCCATGGTCGGTTCGATTGCCTCGGCTCTGCTGATTGCCTTTCTGGGTTCTAAAGCGAGCAATTCGAACTCGGTCATTGGTGCGCTCATGCCGTTCGGCCTGGGCTTGGGTATTCTCTTCCTCTCCCTGTACCAGGGCCGTAGCGCGAATAAGTTTGGTCTGCTGACCGGTCAGATCGTGTCCGTGGATGCCGACCAGCTGCACACCATGATTATTGGTGCGGTGGTTATTATTTCCCTGCTGGTGATGGTGTGGCGTCCGCTGAGCTTTGCTTCCCTGGACCCGGAGGTCGCGCGCGCTAAGGGCGTGCCGATGCGCTTCCTGTCCCTGGTGTTCATGGTGATTCTGGGTATTGCTGTGGCGCTGTCGGTGCAGGTGGTCGGTTCGCTGCTGGTGCTGGCGCTGCTGATTACTCCGGCGGCTGCGGCGATGCAGGTAACGGCATCTCCGGTACGCACCCTGATTCTGTCGGTGCTGTTTGCGGAGGCGTCTATTGTGGGCGGTATTCTGCTGGCTCTTGCCGGTTCGCTGCCGATTAGCCCCTACGTGACCAGTATTTCCTTCCTGATTTACGTGGTGTGCCGTGTGATTGGTGGCGTGAAGCGCCGCCATAGCGCGTCGGGCCGCCAGCTGGCTGAGAAGGCATAAGATCTATAGAAAGAGCCCCACCTCGGGAATGAGGTGGGGCTCTTTCGTTGTCGTGCTGTGTTAGCGCTACGGGTCATGTACCCGGTGCGCAATGCGGGCTCAACCTGTGTGGCGTTGTGTTGTCCTGTCCAGATGCCCTGTGTGTCGTGCTGTAGTGGCGCCGAAGATCTTTGAAGACGCCGTATCCTTCGTTGAGAAGGTTTTCCCCGGTGGGGGAGAGCTCCTCAGATGGAGGGGCTTAGAGGTTGCGGCTTAGCCTGCAACGTTAGCGTGCAGCGCCGCCCTGCGATTCTTCCTCGCGACGTGCCAAAGTGCAGTCCGGGCAGTAACCGGTCACTTCAACCACGTGCTCCAGCTCCGAGAAGCCGTGCTGCTTACCCATGGCCAGTGCCCAGTCCTCGAGGGCGGGTGCTTCCAGCTCAATGGCGGTGCCGCATCGGCGGCAGAGCAGGTGGTGGTGGTGATCTTTCACCCGGCAGTGGCGGTACAGGGTCTCACCCTCAACGCCCTTGACCGAGTCGAGCTCACCGGCGTTAGCCAGCGACTGCAGCACGCGGTAGGTGGTTGCGAGAGAGACCTGTTCCTTGCGGTTCGCGAGGGTCAGGTGCAGATCCTGTGCTGAGATGAAATCGCCGAGCTCTTCCATGGTCGCCTTGATGATGCGACGCTGGCGGGTATTTCGGGCTTCGGCGGGCTTCGTAATTCTCCGTACGGGAATATGAGTGTCCATTGCTGAACCTTTCGGGGCGGAAATCCGTCCCATTGTGTGGTCGATCTTGTCTTACGACTTTACACTAGAGGCGTTCAAAAGGTGGTTGATTTGCGCTTTATCTCAAAAATTGAAGTCATCAACAGGCACGAATGAGGGTTAACGGTAGACTAAAACTATGAAAATGACGAAGTACACCCACTCATGTATCCGCCTTGAGAATGAGGGGCGCACCCTCGTTCTTGACCCCGGCAACTTTGCTGCAGAAGGCGAACACGCCACCGCGCTGGAAGGCGCCGATTACCTGTTCGTGACCCACGCGCATCCGGACCATTTTGACGGCCCGTCGGTGCTGCCGCTGATTGCTCAGCGTGCCGAGTCGCAGACCCCGTTGAAGATTTGGGCTCCCGAGGCTGTTGCCCAGGTCATTAAGGAGGCTGTGCCCGCTGCCGAGGTTACCGTTGTTTCCTCTGATTCTGAGTTCAGCATCCCCGGTTTTGAGGTGAAGACCTACGGCGGTCAGCACGCACTGATTCACCCGCTGATTCAGACCATCGCCAATGTCGGTTACCTGATTAACGGTGCCTTGTACCACCCGGGTGACTCGCTGGTGGTTCCTCACCGCGTGCGTGCGAATACCGTTCTGGTGCCGATTCACGCGCCCTGGTCGAAGGTTCAGGAAGTCATTGATTTTGTGATTGCGACCGGCGCTCAGCGTGTGGTTCCGATTCACAATGGCATGATTAACCAGAACGGCACCGGCATTATTGAGGGTCTGGTGACGAACTTCGGCGCGAAGTACGGCACTGAGCTGAAGCACCTGAACCCCGGTGAGAGCATTGAGGTTGAGGCGTAAGCCTGACCACTGAGCTTCAAACGTGCCGGTGACGGCGCATGAAGGAGATTATTGTGAGCACGATTTTTACCAAGATTATTGAGGGTGAGATTCCCGGCCGCTTCGTCTGGAAGGACGAGCACTGCGTCGCCTTCCTGGACATCATGCCCCTGTCGGAAGGTCACCTGCTGCTCGTTCCCCGCGCAGAGATTGACCGTTGGCCCGACCTGCCCGAGGAGCTGGCTGCCCACCTGTTCGCTGTGGCGCACAAGATTTCGGGTGCCCTGGATCAGGCATTCGATAAGGACCGTGTGGCTCTGATGATTGCGGGCTTCGACGTTCCGCACACCCACATCCACCTGTTCCCGGCTGACGGCATGGCTGACTACGACCCCGCCAACGCCAAGAAGGATGCTACCGCCGAAGAGCTGGATGCGGCCGCCGAGAAGGTCCGCGCAGCCCTGCGCGAGCGCGGCCACGGCGAGTTCGTGCCCGAGGCGTAAGCGCCGTTTACAGCGCCTATAAACAACGAAGGAGCCGCCCTCTACAGAACAGTAGAGGGCGGCTCCTTCGTCGTTATACCCAAACGGGCGAGAAGCTTAGTGCTTTTCAGCCTTGGAGATCTGGTCAGCCAGGTCCTCGGGGGAGAGGTTAGCGGAGGAGAACTCGGGGGTCAGCGGCAGGTGCAGCTGCAGGCCGGTGCCGGGGCAAATCTCGACCTTTGCGGAGCGCAGCTTGAAGTCGACCACGTGGCCGCCCTGAACGCGCTCATCGTCGATAAAGTGGGCGTGGCAGCCGGGCACCGAGATGCCCTGCTCGTAGATCGGGGTGCGGAAGCCAACAATCGTGCCGGTCACGTTATCGAACTGGACAATGTCCTCGTTCTCAGTGGCCGCAACCATCTTCGGGTAGGGCTTCTCCTGCTTGATGACGGTGCGGGTGCGGACCCACTCGAACTCGCCGTAAATTTTGATGGCGTACATGTAGTTCTTGGAGACGGTGAAGTCATCCAGAATCTGCGAGGCAGACTTACGGAGTAGGTTATGCGGTAGTTCGCGCTTAATCATGGGCACGAAGTTGGTGACCACGGCGTAGGGGGTCTGCTGGCGCAGGTCGGGCAGGGACACGGAGCCGTCGTGGCGCACCTGGTAGCAGACGCCGTCGAGGACGACCATTTCGCCGTCGAGGCCGTTGAAGGTGCCCACACCGAAGTTGCCGTGGCTCAGGAGCTCACCGATGGTCATCTCGCCATCGTAGATGCCGTCCAGCAGCTGGGACATGAGGCCGGTCTGAAAAACTTCGTTACGGAAAACAGTTTCACCGTTTAGGATGGTCGGCTGATATGCCATGAGATTTCTCCTCGTTACAGTGGATGCGGCGTCAGACGGGTCGGTCGGTCATCGGCGATACTCGCCCTAACTGATGCTAAAAAGGGGAAGGGCGTCGGGGAGAACACGGCGTGTGATGTCGTTTCTCTAGGAATTCGTAGGTGACGCAGGCCGGGCGCACGCACTTTCATTGTACGCCTGTGCAGGAAGAACCCCGGGACTAGCGGGTACAACATCTTATGATGTGGCCCCTAGAGTGCTGAAAGCAGTCAACTGCACAAGGGCATAAAAATAGACTGGCATTCCCTCCGGTTGCACGACAAAAAGGGAGGGAACGCCAGCACCAACAGCTTAGCCCTTAGAGCCGCTCTAAGCGCAACTAAGATACACGAGGCTCATCTAGGAAGAAAAATATTAGACACGAACCGTCACCAAAATAGTCCGGTGAGCCTGCGCCCCTCAGAAACCCCACAGAAACCCAGCAGAAAACACAACAACGACCCATACGTTCCCAGAGGAACATATAGGCCGTTGCCTGTTCTCCAGAACGCACCCCCTACAAGGGGCACCGCTCAGGAAGAAAGATTAGACGCCGTAGTACAGCTGGTACTCAAGCGGGTGCGGAACCAGCGAAAGCGGCTCCAGCTCGTTCTTACGCTTGTAGTCAATCCACGCCTGAATCAGGTCCTCGGTGAAGACGCCGCCCTCGAGCAGGAAGTCGTGGTCAGCCTCCAGAGCAGCCAGAGCCTCCTCCAGGTTAGCCGGAGCCTTCTTGATGTCCTTAGCCTCTTCAGCGGGCAGCTCGTACAGGTCCTTATCGATCGGTGCCGGCGGCTCAATACGGTTGCGGATACCGTCCAGACCAGCCATCAGCTGAGCAGCGAACGCGAAGTAGGGGTTAGCGGAGGGGTCCGGTGCGCGGAACTCCAGGCGCTTAGCCTTCGGGTTGGTGCCGGTAATCGGGATGCGGATACCGGCGGAACGGTTACCCTGCGAGTACACCATGTTGATGGGAGCCTCGTAGCCGGGAACCAGACGCTTGTAAGAGTTCACGGTCGGGTTGGTGAATGCCAGAACAGCGGAGGAGTGCTCAATCAGACCGCCAATGTACCAGCGTGCGGTGTCAGAGAGGTTAGCGTAGCCGCGCTCATCGTAGAAGAGGGGCTCGCCGTCCTGCCACAGCGACTGGTGGCAGTGCATACCGGAGCCGTTGTCGCCGAACACGGGCTTGGGCATGAAGGTTACGGACTTGCCCCATGCGTCTGCGGTGCCCTTGATGACGTACTTGAATTTCAGCAGGTCGTCAGCGGCCTTGGTGAGGGTGTCGAACTTGTAGTTGATTTCTGCCTGGCCGGCTGCGCCCACCTCGTGGTGGCTACGCTCAACCTCAAGGCCAACCTCGTCCATTGCTACGCACATTGCGTCACGCAGGTCAGCCTGCTTGTCGACGGGAGAGACGGGGAAGTAGCCGCCCTTGACGGGGGTCTTGTTGCCCAGGTTGCCGCCCTCTTCCTTGCGGCCGGTGTTCCAGGGAGCCTCATCGGAGTCGATCTTGTAGAACACAGAGTTCGGCTCGACCTGGTAGCGGACATCCTCGAAGACGAAGAATTCAGCCTCGGATGCGAAGAACGCGGTGTCTGCAATGCCGGTGGACTGCAGGTACGCCTCGGCGCGCTCAGCAACGCCGCGGGGATCGCGGTGGTAGGGCTCGCCGGTGCGGGGGTTCACGATGGAGCAGATGATGACCAGGGTCTTCTCAATGCGGAAGGGGTCAACGTACGCGGACTGAACGTCGGGGATCAGCTGCATGTCGGACTCTGCAATGCCCTGGAAGCCGCGAATGGAGGAGCCATCAAAAAGCTGGCCGTTGACGAAGAAATCGTCATCAATCGCCTTAGCGGGCAGGTTGAAGTGCTGCTGCACGCCGGGCATGTCGGTGAATCGGATATCAACGAAGACTACTTCTTCGTTCTTGATAAAGTCGAGAACTTCCTGGGGGCTGGTAAACATGAGGACTGCTCCTTGTTCGACTGACGGTGCAGGAGGGTATCTTCCCTCATCACATTCAGTCTTTGGTTTAGTTTTTGGCCGCGGGCAAAACCCTGTGACATATCAAGCATAGTGGTTATTTTTTGCGCGTGCGTGACTATCGTGTTTCGGTAATGTTACAAATCCTGGAAAGGAGTTACATCTTGGTTGCCTCACGACACGCAGTGCAGATGCTAACGCCCTCAGTAGAGTCAGTAGCAAAGCCAGTAGCAATGCCCTCAGCAACGCAATAACCGGGTATAACAAAAGGCTCCGACCCTCCCCACACGGGAAGAGCCGGAGCCTTCAAAACCTTATATCAGCGTCTCGCTTAGCGGCCGCGCATCGCACGACGGTCGGGGCGTGCACGCATCGGGTCAACACCCTTCGGCAGACCATTCATCGGGTTACGCATCGTGTTCAGAGTGCTCAGACGACCCGAAACAACCTGCATCTCCTGCTGAGTCAGAGCCTTCGGAAGCTTGTTCATGGTCTTCACAACGTCCTTGAGCTCAACCTGACCCTCTTCGTGACCGGTCTCAATCACATGAACCGGCACACCGGGAGCCACACGGTTCAGGTGCTTCTTCTCAGTGTTCACCAGGGAATTCACGCGGCTGTGAGGGCCCTCGGTCACCAGCACAATACCGGGACGGCCCAGCGCACGGAACACCAGATCCTGGTTGCGGTTCGCAGCAACGGGCTGCTCCTCAACAATCCAACCGCGGCGCACAGAGTTCATCGCCGCACCACTACGACCGGGCTGGTTCTCAATCTGAGCAAAAGCCGCAGTCTGCGCGCGGCGACCCAGCAGAAGCATCGCCACAATAGCGGCAACGCCCAGACCCAGAATCAGGAAAGTAACCCAGTTACCCAGAGCAATACCGATGAGGAGGAAAACCAAAAGGGTACCCAGAGCCGACAGACTCAGAATCCAACCGATATTCGGGTCGGACTTCTTGGTCATCTGGTAGACCTGCTTCATCTGGGCGAAATTGCCCGGAGTGCGTTCCTTCTTCTTTTTCTTCTCTTCGCGCTTATCTGCCACGATTCTTCCTCGGCTGGTTCTTCCGCGGCCCCGAGAAGCGCCTCAAACGCTCACGGAACCATAGTGACGTAACGATGCAGTGTATGCCTGCAATTTTTCTAGTTTACCCTACCCGCACAAGGGGCGGGGCATAAGGGGAGGCTCCCCGAACACCGGACGAACACCGGGTTCGAGGAGCCTCAACGCTCTCAGAAAGATTCTGAAAAGGCTTAGTAGCCCGCAGCCACCAGGGAGGAGGCTTCCTGCAGGGCTGCACCCTCACCCTCAATGTGGGCAAGGTTCTCAGGGATCGGGTAGCCGTTCTTACGCATTGCACGAGCCCACAGGCGACCTGCACGGTACGAAGAACGAACCATCGGGCCCGCCATAACGCCAGCGAAACCAATCTCCTCAGCCATGTTCGCAAAATCCACGAACTGCTGCGGCTTCACCCAACGCTCAATCGGGTGGAAGAGCGGGCCGGGGCGCAGGTACTGGGTGAGGGTAATGATGTCACAACCAGCATCGTGCAGATCGCACAGCGCCTCGTAAATCTCCTCGTCGGTCTCGCCCATACCCAGAATCAGGTTGGACTTGGTGACCATGCCGCCTTCCTTAGCCTGGGTAATAACATCCAGGGAACGCTCGTAACGGAACGCCGGGCGAATCTGACGGAAGATACGGGGGACGGTCTCCAGGTTGTGCGCGAACACCTCAGGCTTCGCGTCAATCACCTTCTGAACATGCTCGGGAACACCCTTGAAGTCGGGGACGAGCATCTCAACGCCGGTGTTCGGGCACATCTTGTGAATCTGACGGGTAGTCTCTGCGTACAGCCACGCACCGCCGTCTTCCAGATCGTCACGAGCAACACCGGTCACGGTTGCGTAACGCAGACCCATGACCTTCACGTTCTTAGCAACCTTGAAAGGCTCAGCGTAGTCAACAGCAACAGGCTTGCCGGTCGCAATATTGCAGAAGTCGCAACGGCGGGTGCACTCGGAACCACCAATCAGGTAGGTTGCCTCACGGTCTTCCCAGCACTCGTAAATATTGGGGCAGCCAGCCTCTTCACACACGGTGTGCAGGCCCTGACCGCGAGCCAGCTCGCGCATCTCGTTGTATTCGGGGCCAACAATAGCCTTGGTCTTAATCCAGTGAGGCTTCTTCTCAATGGGAACCTCAGCGTTGCGGGCCTCCACACGCAGTAGCTTGCGTCCTTCAGGTGCGGTGCTCAAAAGTCTTCTCCTTGGTCTAGATGTGCCCTCTGTGCAGGTGGGCCATCTTCTATTTTACGCCCGCTCAGGCGTAGGTGAAACTGGTTTTCGTATATGACGAACAAAGCCGGACGCGTTACGTGTACGACCCGTTCGATGCTTCTTGACTGCGTCTAACCCTGCGTTTAGTCCTGCGCCGCAATGGGCTCGAAAGACTCCGCCAGGCGGTCCTGGTACTTCAGAAGCTCCGCCTCCAGCGGCTCCAAAATATCGGCGGGGGTGACGGTGCGGCCCAGCTGCTCCGAAATAGTGGTAACACCCGCATCGCTAATGCCGCAGGGAATGAACTGCTGGAAAGGTGCGGTGTCGTTGCAGCAGTTGATTGCGAAGCCGTGCATGGTGGTGTTACGCGAAACGCGCATGCCCAGTGCCGCGATCTTCTTGTCCTGGGTGATGCCGTCGCCCAGGATCCACACGCCGCTACGGCCCTCAACGCGCTCACCCTTAATGCCCAGACCAGCCAGGACGTTAATGATGATTTCCTCGACGATGCGCACATACGCCACCACGTCAATGGGCTCGGGCAGGCGCAGAATCGGGTAGCCGGTCAGCTGACCGGGGCCGTGCCAGGTCAGCTTGCCGCCGCGGTCAATCTTGACGACAGGGGTGGACTTGTCTGCGGGGTACTCGTGGTCTTCGGTGCGTTTACCGGCAGTAATCACTGCCTCGTGCTCAAGTAGAAGAATCGTATTCTGGCGGGTGCGGTTAGCCACCTCATCGTGGATGCGGTACTGCTTGTCCAGGCACTCAACATAGTTCACATAGTTCGGGGCGAAGCCCACGCGTTCAATCGTCACAGACATACTTTCTACCTTAGTACTGCTGGTGGAGGGAAGAAAATTAGGGCGCCCTGAATCACGTGATGAGCGAACACGTCGGAATGTTACGTGAGGGTGTGCTCAAGGGGAGGAACGGTGAATAAGCAGATAAATACCTGAATTAACCTTTGGGGTCCTTTGGAGTATTTGAACTATTTTAGAGTGCTTAAAGATATTGTTTGATGTAATTTGATAACATGATGGTATGAGAAGTAAAGAAGCACACGTTCTGGAAAGCATCGCCAACCCGGCTCTGCCCACCCTGCAGATTGTTGAGTACCGGGGTGGAACAACCGCAAGTACACCCACTGAGAGCGCACCCGCCGTACGTTCCGTGCCCTCCGCGCACCCCGAACGCTACACCCTGCGCACCATTTCTCACCCCGCCCCGCCAGCTCCCTCCGCCCAGCTGGCTCCTGCCGCGCCCACTCTGCGCGCGGCAGCCAACGGGTACGGATTCGAGGAAAACACGGATGCATCCGCTCAGCGGCACGCCCAGACCCCGCAAGTAGCCGCCGCCCTACGTAACGCGCCCGGACTCGCCAAGCTCCACGCCGTTACTAGTGGGAGCGCCGATAGCGCCAATCGGCTGTGCCTCTGGTACGAGCCCCTCGACGCGGGCACTCTCGACAAGCTCCTGCGCGCTCGCACCCTGACACCCGCCGAGCTCATGACCCTGGCACGAACCCTGCACCGGGCGCTCGGCAGCCTCAAAAAGGTGGGGGAGGGGCGCGCCGAACTAAGCGCCGAATACATCGCGCTGAGCGCCGCCGGAGTGCCCAAACTCCTGCTACCTGACGCCGTCTACCGTGAAACGGCCCCTCAAGACGGAGAACAGCTCACCGCCGCTCGGGGCAACTACGCACGCTCCGCAGCAGCCCTGCTCTGGCAAGCCGCCTGCGGGCACGCGCCGGAACCCTCCACCGCCCGCGTACCCCTCTCACTGCGCATGGATTCACAGCGCATGGGAGCCGCCGACACCGCAACCGAAGGGGCGCCCAACAGCGAGTGGATTGAGCGCCTCGGCAGAGCCCTCGAATACCTGCTGGACGCACCCGCCCAGGAGGCGGCGCTCGCAGGGCTCAGCTCCGTGGTCGCCCTGGCGGAGGAGGTGCCGCCTCGCCCGCTCAACGTCTACCTGAGCTGTTCAGAACGAGCCCGCGCCCTAATTCCCGCAGCTGTGGAGCCCGCGCCGGTACAGAAGCTCTCAAAGACGCAAAAGGCGCAACGATACCTGGCGGAACGTTTGCCACACGTGAAGAAGCCGGGCGTGAAGAAGTTAGGGCGCGCAGCTACCGCAGGTTCTAAGCCGTTGAGCCCCACTGGGAGCCCTGCGGCGAGCTTCACAAAGATCCCCGCAGAGACTGCGCCACCCGCTCTAAAGAACGCAGCGGCGACGGGCACATCCCGCCTGACGGCGCTACGCAGTGCGTTCACCCGCCCCACCGCGCGACTGGGACTGGCTGCACGCCTGGGACTTGCCGCGCTCGCACTGGGGGCTATCGCGCTGCCTCTCGGGTTCACCCTCTACGGGCAGAATGCCCCGGCAACGGCACAACCCGTATCCGCTCAATCTGTGAACGCAGCGGGGGAGCAGGAGCCCGGCAGCACGGAAATACCGGATCAGAGCACACAGGATCAGAGCGCGCAGGGCGATCAGATCCTACGCGCACTCATCGACCAGCGAAACCAAGAACGCCGTGCCCGAGGCGGTGCAGAGCTCACCGTCGACACCGCCGAAGAACTCAGCCGCGACAGCGAGAACATCCGCGTTATGGCGGTAGTCTCCGCACCCGGCTACCGCGCCGATAAAACAGAGCAGGAAGCCCGCAAACTCAGCGAAGAAAACGGCGTCACCCGCCAGAAAGTCATCTTCGACCTGCACCGCGGGGAGAAAGGCTGGGAGATAGCCCGCGCCGAACCCGTCCCGGCATAGCTGACGCCGAGTAACTAACACTGTGTAACTGACACCGTAGAAACGCGGACACAACAAAAGGCGGCGGCCCCACCCACCGAAGTGGATGGAACCGCCGCCTTTTGCTCACTGTCCGGGAAAACCCGGAGAGCTACACTCGGTTACCCATCAGGGCACCGCTACAAGGAAACTTCCTTGAATCTATGCAGGTCTTAGAGGCCCAGCTCAGACTCGAAGTTTGCCTCCTCCAGGCGGGTCTTGAGGGTGTGCAGGAAGCGACCAGCGTCCGCACCGTCGACCACGCGGTGATCGTAGGTGAGGGACAGGTAGCACATGGAGCGGATAGCGATAACGTCGTTACCGTCAACATCCTTAACAACCATGGGGCGCTTCACGATGGAACCGGTACCGAGGATTGCAACGTTCGGCTGGTTGATGATCGGGGTGTCGAACAGTGCACCGAAGGAACCAATGTTGGTGATGGTGAAGGTCGAACCCGACAGCTCCTCGGGGGAGATGTCGCCGGTACGTGCACGGCCACCCAGGTCGCCAATAGCCTTTGCCAGGCCAGCAATGCCCAGGTCAGAAGCGTTCTTGATGACGGGAACCAGCAGACCCTTGGGGGTGTCCACAGCAATAGCGATGTTCTCGGAGCCGTGGTAAGTGATCTGCTTGTAGTCTTCGGTCATGGAAGCGTTCAGAGCGGGGTGCTGCTGCAGAGCCTCAGCGGATGCCTGGACGAAGAAGGGCAGGAAGGTCAGCTTAGCGCCCTCACGAGCAGCGAAGCCGTCCTTAGCCTTTGCACGCAGCTGAACGATGCGGGTCACGTCAACCTCGGTGACCTGGGTCAGCTGGGTGGAGATGTCCAGGGACTCACGCATACGCTTTGCAATAACCTGGCGGATACGTGCGGTCTTCTCGACGGTGCCACGCTTGGGGGAAACCTCGAAGGTGTGCGGTGCCTTTGCGGAACCAGCAGCCGGAGCAGCAGCTGCAGCGGGTGCAGCAGCGGCGGGAGCAGCGGAACCCTTAGCAGCGATAGCAGCCTGAACATCCTGCTTGCGGATGCGGCCACCAACACCGGTGCCCTTGACGGTGGACAGGTCGATGCCGTTGTCCTTAGCGAGCTTACGGACCAGCGGGGTCACGTATGCTTCGCCCTCAGCAGCTACCGGAGCGGCAGGTGCAGCGGGTGCTGCAGGAGCAGCCGGAGCAGCAGCGGGTGCTGCAGGAGCTGCGGGAGCCTCAGCAACCGGAGCGGGAGCAGCCGGTGCAGCAGCAGCGGAAGCGTCGCCGATGATAGCCAGAACCTGGCCAACCTCTGCGTCCTCATCCTCGGGGATGCGGATCTCGAGCAGGGTACCTGCTACGGGGGAGGGAACCTCGGTGTCAACCTTGTCGGTGGAAACCTCAACCAGGGGCTCGTCAACCTCAACCTGCTCGCCAACTTCCTTCAGCCAGCGGGTAACGGTGCCCTCGGTGACGGACTCGCCCAGTGCGGGCAGTACGACCTCGATGCCTGCAGCAGCAGCTGCGGGAGCAGCAGCGGGTGCAGCGGGTGCAACGGGAGCCTCAGCAACCGGAGCGGGAGCTGCGGGAGCCTCAGCAGCTGCGGGAGCAGCCGGAGCAGCAGCGCCGGAACCGTCGCCAATGATAGCCAGAGCAGCGCCGACCTCGACGTCCTCGTCCTCGGGGACGAGAATCTGCTCAACAATGCCTGCTACGGGGGAGGGAACCTCGGTGTCAACCTTGTCGGTGGAAACCTCAACCAGGGGTGCGTCAACCTCAATGGTGTCGCCGACCTCAACGAGCCAGCGGGTAACGGTACCCTCGGTCACGGACTCGCCCAGTGCGGGCAGTACTACGGTGTGGGACATAATCTTTCCCGTTCTCCTTGTGAATGCTTGAACTAGAAAAATGTGAGCGGCGACCCGGATGCGCGCCGTATGCGTCAAAGCACGTCGACGCGCATCCAGATAGGGGCGTTGTTCAGCGGATACGCCCGGCAACCGCTAACGACCAACGGTCGTCAATACTAAGCTGACGCACTAACGCCAGTCAGCAAAATTTATGCGCTGTGCAGCGGGGTGCCGTTCAGGACCATTGCAGCCTCACCCAGGGACTCGTTCTGAGTCGGGTGTGCGTGGATGAACTTAGCGACGTCCTCGGGGAATGCTTCCCAAGCAACCCACATCTGAGCCTCACCAATCTGCTCACCCATGCGCTTACCAATAGCGTGAACGCCAACGATGGGGCCGTCCTTCTGGCGGACAACCTTCACGATACCGGTAGCACCGAGGATAGCGGACTTACCGTTACCAGCCAGGTTGTACTCAGCGGTCTCAACGTTCTCAGCGCCGAACTTCTCCTTAGCCTTGGGCTCGGAGTAACCAACGGAAGCGATCTCCGGGTCACAGAAGGTGACCTTGGGGATGTTCACGTCTTCAACGATGGAGGGGTTCAGGCCAGCGATTTCCTCAGCAACGAAGATACCCTGCTGGTAACCGCGGTGAGCCAGCTGAACGCCGGGGACGATGTCGCCAACAGCGTAGATGTTGCCAACACCGGTGTGCAGGCGCTCGTTAGCCAGGACGAAGCCGCGATCCATGGGGATGCCCTGCTCCTCGTAGCCCATGTTTGCGGTGTTCGGGCCACGACCAACAGCAACCAGAACGATCTCTGCCTCGAAGACCTTGCCGTCAGCCAGGGTGACCTTAGCACCGTTAGCGTCCTGCTCAACCTTCTCGAAGAGGGTGCCGGTGTTGAACTTGATGCCGCGCTTCTTGAACGCACGCTCCAGAACCTTGATGATTGCCGGGTCCTCGTTGGGAACCAGGTTCGGCAGGCCCTCAATGATGGTGACGTCAACACCCATAGCGTTCCACATGGATGCGAACTCGCAACCAATCACGCCGCCACCGAGCACGATAGCGCTCTTGGGCAGGTAGTCCATCTCCAGTGCCTCAGTGGAGGTCAGAACGCGACCCTCAATGGGCAGACCGAAGGTCTTGGAGACCGAGCCGGATGCCAGGATAATGTTCTTACCCTTGTACTCAACACCACCGACGGTGATGGTGTCCTGAGCGGTCAGCTTACCCTCGCCGGGGATAACCTCTACGCCCTTCATCTTCAGCAGGCCTGCAAGACCCTTGAACTTACCGGAGACGATGTTGTCCTTGTAATCGCGAACCTTGCCCATTTCGATGGACTGCAGCACAGCGTTAACGCCAACCTTGGACGCCTCGCGTGCCTCTTCAGCCAGCTCAGCAGCGTGCAGGTACGCCTTGGTGGGGATACAGCCGGTGTGCAGGCAGGTGCCGCCGACCTTTTCCTTCTCGATCAGGCCGACGGTGAAGCCTAGCTGGCGTGCGCGAATAGCTGCAGAGTAGCCAGCGGAACCGCCGCCGAGGATGAGGATGTCGAATTCTTGAGCCACGATATTGCTCCCTTGCATAGTTGTTGGGGCTAAAGACCCCTGCAATGAGTTCTTTACCAATTTATTGGTAGGTTTCCCAGCATGCGCGAAAGGCCCGCGACTTACAAAAAATCGCGCGCCCCTCCGCGTACGCAGAAAAACACTTAATACAACAATACCCCCGTTGACGGTCGTTTAAGTTCACTCAGGGCGGTTTTAGCCGATTAATCGCCCAAACACCGCAAATTTTTCACCACTCAAGAAAAGCGGCGCGTCATAGAACGGCCAGATGGCAGCCCCACCACAGCGGTCGCACTGAACCGGCCAAGAACGGAACCAGCCAAGAACAGACGCAGAGGAGGGCACCCCGGTAGAAATACCGAGAAGCCCTCCTCCGATCAGCTCTATGCTGTGCGGCTCGCACCAGATAAGGGGCACCAATTAGGATGCGCCAATTAGGGCGCGCGCCCAGCCAATCAGACTACTTAGCGTAGGACTCGATGAAGTTCACCAGGGTAGCGGTACCGAAACCGGTGCCTTCCTTCGGAGTGAAGCCGTACGGGGACTCCTCATTGAACGCGGGGCCCGCAATATCCAGGTGAGCCCAAGGGATGCCCTCGCCCACGAACTCCTTCAGGAACAGACCAGCAGTCAGCGCGCCACCGTAGCGGGAACCAATGTTCTTAATGTCAGCAACGGGGGACTCCAGGCTCTTACGCAGGTAGGACTCCAGCGGCATCGGCCAGTAAGACTCACCCGCAGCAGCACCGGCTGCAATCACGCGGTCGCGAATCTCTTCGTCACCGAGCAGAGCCGCGGTGCGCAGACCCAGAGCAGCCATAGCGGCACCGGTCAGGGTAGCGATATCCAGGATGACGTCCGGGTTCGATTCAGAAGCCAGAGCGATACCGTCAGCCATGACCAGGCGGCCCTCAGCATCAGTGTTCAGCACCTCAACGGTACGACCATCACGCATGGTGATGACGTCCTCCGGGCGCAGAGCGTGACCGCCGGGCATGTTCTCAGCCAGGCACAGGTAACCGGTCACAGCAACCGGAACGTCCAGTTCAGCAGAAGCGAGCACAGCGTTCAGAACGGATGCGGCACCCGCCATGTCGCACTTCATGGTCATCATCGAAGCGGCAGGCTTCAGCGAGTTACCACCGGTGTCGAAAGTAATGCCCTTACCCACCAGAGCCACGTGAGCCTTCGGGTTCTCCGGAACGTACTTCACAACGGCAAGAACCGGCTTGCGGGGCGAACCCTGACCAACACCAGAAATACCGCCGAAGCCCTCCTCAGCCAGGCGGTCGTGGTGGAACAGCTCAATCTCAACGTTCGAGTAATCCTCAGCGACCTCAGCCACGAACTCAGCGAAAGTCTCCGGGTACAGGTGCGACGGAGGCAGGTTCACCAGGCGGCGAGCATCCTTAGCGGTCTCACCCAGAACCAGGGCGTGAACCAGAGCCTCTTCAGCTTCTTCCTGCTCAATCGAAGAAACAATCAGAATGGAATCGATCTCTTCCTTAATCGAGTCCTGAGTCTTGCCGCGCAGGCCCTCCTCAACGAAGTTACCCAGCACAGCGCCGTGAGCAATAGCCTCAATTTCCTCAACCGAAGAAACGCCGAAATCAAAAGCAATCTCCTCAGCGGAACCAACCAGCTGACGAGCCGCAGAACCGGCAGCGTAACGCAGAGCGTCCAGACGCTCCTGACCCTCAGCAGTATCAGAACCCAGACCCGTCAGCGCCACAATGCCGGCACCGGTGTCCTCAAGACCGGGCAGACGCAGCAGCTGGTCGGGGGCACCCGAGGCGCCCAGCGCCTCCAGCAGCTCGTTAATACCCTCAACAGAGTCCTCAGACAGGGAGCTCGGCGCCAGGTACGCACCGTCCGAACCCTTCAAAACGCCCAGAACCAGAACGTCAGCTTCGAGCGCTTCAAGGTCGGTGCTGTGAATAGACAGAGACAGAGACATCGTTACTCCTTTGCGTATGTCTTCTCAAAATAGTCGGGGCACATCCTCGCGCCCGAAAAACTCAACTGTAGGCCCTCGAAGAGTGAGGATGAATACCGCCGCGCAAAGCCGCGCGGACTACTGCTTCTACTCTACACGGATATGTAGGAGGGCGTGAGGTTCAGCTCTCACCCCGAACAGCTGGTAGAACAGAAAAGACACAAGAAGCCGAGCTGCAGCGTCTTAAGAACGTCGACAAGACACCAAACAAGTTCACCTACTGCGAGAAAAGCCCACACACTGTCGAGACAGGGCAGTAGTGGCATAAAATGAAAGACTACGGAAAGCGTCAGATAACAGAAGACGCCCCTTCGCCCCAACACCTCGGGTGCCGGCAGAAAACACTAAGCCCACCCGAACGCGGCGCGAATCAGACAGAAGTGAGGAGGCGCAATGCTCAACCCCAAAGATCTCTACTTAGCCAACACCAAAATATTGGACGACCCCAGAATGCACGGGCTAACCCTCGTCATCGCCCTCTCCAGCCCGCAAGACGCAGGCTCCACCGCAGGGCAGCTCGGGCAGGTGCTGCTCAGCGAACTCAAAAACATTGAAATCGTCGAGTTCGACAGCGACCAGTTGCACGACTACCGTGCCCGCCGCCCCTACATCCGCTACGAAAAAGACCACTTCGAAAAGCCACAATACCCGCAGCTGAAGCTCTACGCCGTAGAAGACAGCCTCGACAAGCCGTTCCTGCTACTCACCGGTGCCGAACCGGACCTGCAATGGCAGCGCTTCGAAAAGGCGGTGCTGACCATCGCCCAGCGGGTCAAGCCCTCGCTGGTCGTGCTGGTCTCCGCATTCCCCATGCCGGTGCCGCACACCCGCCCCTTCCCGATTACCGCGCACGGCTCCCGTAAGGACCTGATTCGCGGCATCTCCCCGTGGAAGCCCAGCGCGGACGTGCACGCAACCGTCACCAACCTGCTGGAAGTGCTCTTCACCGAAAACGGAATCGACACCGTAGGCTTCGGCGTGAACATTCCCCAGTACATTTCGGAGGCGGACCTGCCGCAGGGCACCCTCACCGCCCTCGAACACGTGGGCATGGCGGCGCACCTCTCCCTACCCACCGAGAACCTGCGCGAAGCCGCACGCCACGTGCACAGCCAGATCAACGACCAGGTCAAGCAGAACCCCGAAATTGGTCGCATGATCACGACTATGGAAGAGAACTACGACGAGAACTTCCGCACCTCCGACATCGCGGTTCCCCTCTCGCGACGCGACGCGCACAACGTGCCCAGCCGCGACGAGATTGGTGCGCTCTTCGAGCGGTTCCTCGACGAACAGTAAAGCGTGCGCAGTAGGGGATACCGCCCGTCGGATACCACCCGCCAGATAGTGCGTGACAAATTATGACGCGGCACCCCGCGCCGCTGTGGACAAACCTCGGTAAACAAACGAACAATACGAATAAATCTGTGGAACCTTCGGACACATGAACTGAAGTATCCACAGATTTATTCGTTTAACCTGAGCACCCGCGCAAACCATGCCACCGTGAAGGCATGAACGCAAACAACATCTCCAACGGCAATATCCCCAATAGCGGCTACGACACGCCCCCGCCCATCCGCAACGAATACGACGTGCTCAGCTGCGCCCTCCACCAGCACGGCTACTGGCCCGACCACTCACTCATCATCCTCACCGCAACCGACAACACCCTCGGCCCCAGCCTGCGCGTCAACCTACCCGACGAACCCTGCACCCTGCCCGAACGCGCCGACTTCCTCCACGAAACCTTCACCAAACTCCCCACCTGCCACAACGGCGAGACCCTCACCCGCTTCTACGCCATCATCATCGACGGCGACAACACCGTACGCCAACGCCAGCTCAACCCCAACACCGCACAGCTCGCCACCCTCGACGAAATCCATAACGACCTCGAAACCCAGATCAACATCAACACCTGGCTCCACCTGCTCCACGACCCGCGCATCGTCAGCGAACTACGCTGCGAAGACGTCATCTACGCAGGCGGCGCCAGCATCTGGGCACTCAACCCCGAACAGCAGACGCTCACCCTCCTCGCACCCATCGAAGAACTCCGCCACAGCGGCTACTACACCTGGCTCACCCGCCACGGCGACACCATCGCCGCCACCGCCCAACACAACTACGCCCACAGCCCCTGGGACACCGACCCCACCCGCAACCCCGAAACCCGCCACGACTGGGAAAACGCCGTAGAACTCTGGGACAACACCCGCACCAACACCGTCCGGAACGACGAAGCCCGCCAGGGCGTCCGCACCATCTACCGCCAAGCCCAAGTCGACCTCTGCTACTGGGACGCAGCCATCAACGCCGCCGCGCACCTGCTCACCACCCACCCGGTCGATAACGCCGGCAACCCCACCATCGGTGACGCGCCCACCATTGGCGACGCACTCCGCGAACTCATCCCCGCCGAAGTCGCCGGGCACCTACGTGCCTCCATCGCACCGGCAACCCTCAACCCCATCACCTCCGAAATGCTCACCTACCTCGCCGGCTACGGGCTCAACCACGCCCAAAAAGCGCTCGCCTACCTGCACTACTCCGCCCAATACACCTACCACGCCTTCGGCGGCGAATACCCCAGCACCAGCCCCAACTTCGTGCCGCTCGAACCACCCCACTACGGTACCCGCATCACCCGCAAAACCTATATCCCCGCCAGCTTCACCCACGCGCTCAGCGCCACACCCGGCACCGAACAGACACACGTACGCGCCGTGCCCGAAAAATGCGTGCAATGGCAAGACTGGATTCGCCGCACCCACCGCGCTATTCAACAGAATCGCAGCAGCCAGCAGAACCGCACCATTCAGCAGAACCGCACCAACCAGCACGCCAACCTCAACGGCTGGGCACTCGAAAACCTCACCCCCGCCGACCACGCCAGCGCAGCCGAACTCAACACCATCAGCCGCGACCTGCTCCCACTCCTCGAGGAACACCCCAAAGACCACAACACCCACAACAAACTCGAAAACCTCAAACAACAAATCGACGAAAGCTGCACCACCAGCGAATACCTCACCAAACACCACGCCGTCTACACCCACTACCTCAACGCCCTCAAAGGAAAACTAGACAGCCCCCACTGGGCACGTCTCAACGCACTCGAACTACTCACCAGCCTGCTCACACCCCACAGCACCGACGGAGAATATGCCGCACTACGCAACACCCAAGCCTGGACCAACTGGTACAAGGGCTACAGCACCTACGCCCGCATGCTCCGCCAAGAAGCCCACCGCCACACATCCGGAAAGGACCTCAATATCCTCGACGTACACCTCAACGCCGGCAACCTACCCGCCTGGATCAAACACACCATCTGCGGCGAACCCGGAACACACCGCGAACCCATCAGCACCCTCAAACCCCGAAAACCCTAAAAGCGGCACCTAAAAGCGGTGCCTAAAGCGAAGTACAAACAGGGGAGGGGCGCGCCACCAGGCACGCCCCTCCCACACACAACCGTACACAGCCGCACCCACCCAAAACCAGGCCCACAAGCCCCCAAACAGCGCGTCAAGTTGAAAGCAACCAAAAATCTGCAATACTTATATATTGACCCCGTATAGTCAATGCGCTACAACGCGCCCTCAAACAGCTCAACACAACGAGCAACGGAACCCTGCAAACGACCAACGCACGCGGAATAAAACCCGCCCCCACAGCGTTAAACACGTCAAAAGCAGCAAACACCCCGACCGAGGACGCCAGCACAGACTTGACAGGGTCTTAGGTGTTTTGCAAACAAAACACCCCACCACAAGCCAGAAAGGGTTCTAGTGGCACCTGCAACCAGCAAGAAGACCGCGACCGGCGACGCAACCGAAGAAACCGTCGCAAAAACCACCACCAAGACCACCCGCACCAAGAAGGCAACCACCAAAGCCGCAGCAGCAACCGAAGACACCACCGGCGCAACCGCCGAAACCGGTGCCGAAACTACTGTCGAAACCGAGGCAGACAAGCCCAAGCGCACCCGTAAAACCACCACCAAAACCGCAACCAAGCGCAAGACCGGCGGCCGCCGCAAAAAGAACGACGACGACGAATTCGACCTCGGACTCGACGAAGAACTCGAAACCACCGACGCCGAAGACGAAACCGACGAAGAAGACGAAGAAACCGTAGCCAAAAAAGAAGAAAAGAAGGCCGCGGAAGAAGTAGCAGCCAAGGGTTCCGGCTTCGTCCTCACCGCAAACGACGACGACGACGCACCCGCACAGCGCGTCGTCACCCCCGGCGCAACCGCCGACCCCGTCAAGGACTACCTCAAGCAGATTGGCAAAGTCTCCCTGCTCAACGCACAGCAGGAAGTCGACCTCGCCATGCGCATCGAAGCAGGCCTCTACGCCGAACACAAGCTCGCCGAAAACCCCGACATGGACAAAGAACTCAAAAAGGCCATGCGCTGGGTCGTCCACGACGGCAAGCGAGCCAAGAACCACCTGCTCGAAGCCAACCTGCGACTCGTCGTCTCCCTCGCCAAGCGCTACACCGGCCGCGGCATGCTCTTCCTCGACCTCATCCAGGAAGGCAACCTCGGCCTCATCCGCGCCGTCGAAAAGTTCGACTACTCAAAGGGCTTCAAGTTCTCCACCTACGCAACCTGGTGGATCCGCCAGGCCATCACCCGCGCAATGGCAGACCAGGCCCGCACCATCCGCATCCCCGTGCACATGGTAGAAGTCATCAACAAGCTCGCCCGTGTGCAGCGCCAGATGCTCCAGGACCTTGGCCGCGAACCCACCCCCGAAGAACTCGGCAAGGAACTCGACATGACCCCCGAAAAGGTCATCGAAGTCCAGAAGTACGGCCGCGAACCCATCTCCCTGCACACCCCCCTAGGTGAAGACGGCGACTCCGAATTCGGTGACCTCATCGAGGACTCCGAGGCAGTCGTCCCCGCAGACGCAGTGTCCTTCACCCTTCTGCAGGAACAGCTCCACTCCGTGCTCGACACCCTCTCCGAGCGTGAAGCCGGCGTGGTCGCAATGCGCTTCGGCATGACCGACGGCCAGCCCAAGACCCTCGACGAAATCGGCAAGGTCTACGGCGTGACCCGCGAACGCATCCGCCAGATTGAGTCGAAGACCATGTCTAAGCTCCGTCACCCGTCGCGTTCGCAGGTACTGCGCGACTACCTGGACTAAAAAAGTTCATAGATTGTCTGTAACAAGCAGATAGCGCTGTTCTTTACAGATCTGGATACAGAAAAGGCTCTCCGAGATACCGGAGAGCCTTTTCTGCGTATATAAACAGTTTGTATATGCGGCACGCGGGGGATACTCATGACACAGTTTCGTATGACCGGCACACGGACAATGCTCGCGGGGGAGTGCCCCCTCATCGGTGCCTGAGGCACCTCGAGGACGGAGCCCCCGCTACGCATGTCCGCTATGCCGTCAACGTTCAGTTCCACAGAGGCTGAGTATGTCAGGTTGGCTCTGCGGACGGAGTGCCCCCGCTACGCATGTCCGCTACGCCGCCAGCTATACCGTGCCGCTACAGTCCCAGCTGGTGCAGATAGCGGTCCGCCACCGCCTCCACCTGATCCAAACCGCGCACACGACCCAGCGCCTGCGACCACGCATCAGCCTCACCGCCAGACACCGGCAAACCAGCCGCCGCCCACAACGCCGCCGTCATCGCACCCACCGAATCCGAATCCGAATCCACCGACACCGCACGGCACAACTCCTCAAACAGAGCACCACGCACCGTCGCCTCATCGGCATCAGCAGACAGGCCCTTCATGGCATCCGCCGCGCACCAGAACGCCACACCCAACAGCTCCGGCGCCGTCCAACCCGTACCAAAATGCTCCGCCACAGCCTGCGGCACCGGCACCACGCCGCGCTCCAGCAGCTCAAGGGCACGGCTCAGCGCCGCAGCCGTACGCGCAGCATCACCCGGAATCGAATCATCCGCCGCTACCGTGCCGCACCAGTCAAGCACACGGCGGGCAGAATCCAACAACGCATCAAACGAGCCAGCCGGGGACGCCAACAGGTCACGAACCAGCAACGCATACGCCGCCGCCGAAGCCAACGCCTCCGGATGCCCATGCGTCAACGCCGCCGAACGCACCGCCAACAAAACCACCGTACGCTCCTGCGCCACCGGCAAAACACCCAACGCCGCCGAACGCACCAACGCACCACTACCCAAAGCATCAGGATTCAACGACTTCGACACCAACTGCATCTCACCCGAACCCAACGCCCGCAACGTCGCCGCACCCGGACCACGACGAGCCGTCAACTCCGAAGACCCATCAATCTCACGATCCAACGAAAACGGCGCAGACTCCGGCAAAACCTCACCAATACCGCGGAACCACCGCAAATACGCCAACCACAAACACGCCAACTCATCCGCCGCCGCGCCCTCATTATTCCACTCCAAAACCTCCGTCAGGCCATCCAGAGTGAAGCAGGTCAGCTGCGTATCATCACTGATTAGCAGCTCACCAAACGCCGAATCCCACGGCTTAGGGGTACGCTCCGCAATCTGCTCAGCCGACAACAACTCCAACGGATAACCCAGCGCATCACCCAACGCAGACGCACACAACAGGCCGCGCACCCTGCTCGCAAACTCAGCCGAAACCTCAGGCGCACGCGTGAACTCAACAGAAGAAAAACTCATAGGGCGATTATCCCATGTGCGTTCAGGACGCGGAGGCTAGGGCATAAGCGGCTTCGTGCTCACGCTCGCGGGGGAGTGCCCCCTCTTCAGCGCCTGGGGGCGCTTCGAGGACGGAGCCCCCGCTCCGCATGAGCACCTACGCCGCGGTGGTTTGGCTACTCGTCCTCGCCGGGACTGTAAGGGGCCTAGACAAAGAGGGCTTTGCACTCACGCTCGCGGGGGAGTGCCCCCTCTTCAGCGCCTGGGGGCGCCTTGAGGACGGAGCCCCCGCTCCGCGTGAGTGCCTACGCCCTAAATGACGAACTGTGAGGCGCAAAATAAGACACAATGCCATACTGAAACCATGAAGATCCTGCACACCTCCGACTGGCACCTCGGCCGCACCTTCCACCGCAGCCCCCTCACCCGCGAACACCAGCAGTTCATCGACGAACTGCTCGACTACGTGCACGCCGAAGGTATCGACACTCTCCTCATCAGCGGCGACGTCTACGACAGCACCATCCCCACCGCCGAAAGCACCACCCTGCTCGACCAGGCACTCACCCGCCTCATGCGCGCCGGCGTGCACGTCATCCTCAGCTCCGGCAACCACGACTCCTTCCGCCGCCTCAGCTACGGCGCCGCCTTCTTCGAAGCCTCCGGCGTGCACCTGCGCACCACCATCGAAGACGCCACCCGCCCCGTCGAACTCACCGACGGCACCCAGCGCGTGCACGTCTACGCCATCCCCTACCTCGCGCCGCGCCTCCACGCCACCGTCCTCGGCGTAGAACCCACCCACCAGGCGGTCCTCGGCGCCGTCACCAACGCCATCCGCACCGACGCCGCAGAACGACGCGCCCGCAGCGAAGGTGCCGACCGCATCATCGTCATGAGCCACGCAACCGTCAGCGACACCACCGGCAGTGACATTGCCGACAGCGCAGACACCACACCCCGCAGCGACTCCGAACGCGACATCAGCGTCGGCGGCATCGACTGGGTACCCGCCTCCCTCTTCGACGGCTTCGACTACGTAGCCCTCGGCCACATCCACAAGCGCTACCCCGTCACCCACACCATCCGCTACAGCGGCTCACCCCTCGGCTTCTCATTCAGCGAAGAACACAACCGCAACGGCGCCTACCTCATCGAACTCAACCCCGGCGAAGAACCCACCATCAGCAGCCACGAATGGGCAACCCGCGTGCACATGAAAACCTTGCGCGGCACCATGGAGCAGCTACTCAACGACCCAGAAAACAGCCCCTACGAGCAGGGCTACTACTGCCGCATCGAACTCACCGACGAAACCCTACCCGTCGGCGCCGTCGACCGCCTGCGCAGCCGCTACGAAACCATCTCCCACTTCAGCTACCGCAGCACCCAACCCGCCACTGACAAACCCGCCGCCGCACCCCTCACCCGCGACGCCGACCCCGTCGAAACCTTCGACCAATTCCACCAATACGTACGCAACCGCCCCCTCACCAGCGAAGAACGCAACGTCATCACCACCCTCAGTGACCACATCAAAAGCCACAAGGACAACGCATGATCCTGCACAACCTCGAATTCGAAGCCTTCATGGCATACCCCAAGCGCCAAGAAATCAACTTCGACGCCCTCAACAACGCCGGCGTATTCCTGCTCAACGGCCCCACCGGCGCCGGTAAAACCACCATCCTTGACGCCATCTGCTACGCCCTCTACGGCGAAACCAGCAGCGACCGCGAATCCGCCAAACTGCACTCCACTTACGCGGCACACAGCGGCACCAAACCGTGCGTGCTACTCGACGTGACCCTCCACGGCAAGCGCCTGCGCATCGACCGCACCCCCGCCTACAACAAGCCCATCACCCGCGGCGCCCGCAAAGGCCAGATGCGCGAAGAAAGCGCCAAAGCCACCCTCGCCGAACTCGCACCCGGCGCCGACCCCTCCGACGAAAAGGCATGGACGCCCATCTCCAGCAGCGTCGCCGAAGTCAACCGCACCATCGCCGAACGCACCCACCTGACCAAAGAACAATTCCTCAAGGTCGTACTCCTGCCGCAGGGTCAGTTCGCGCAATTCCTCAAGTCCAAGCCCAAAGAACGCAAAGAACTGCTCAAAAAGATGTTCCCCGTCGAACACTACGAACAGCTCTTCGCCGCACTCACCGAGGAAGCGAAAACCGCCCAGCAGGAAGTCGCCCAGGACGAAAACACCCAGCGCGGCTACCTCGAACGTGCCCGCGCAGAAATGCTCGCCCTGCAGGCGCTACTGGACGCTGCAGACCCGGACGCTGAAGAGGCTGCAGGGGAGGAGACTTCCGAACAGCTCACCGCTGAGAGTGTCACCGCCGAAACCCTCGACACATGGATCGCCGTTGGGATAGCGCGCGCCCGCGAAACCTCCACGCGCGAAAAGCAGGAACAGCAGCGCCTCACCGACGAAGCCGACCGGAACACCCGCCTACTCGCCGAACGCGCCCAGCTACAGGCCGACTGGCGCGAATACGAGCAGCTCTGCGAGCGCCGCACCCGCCTGACCGAACGCGCCGACGAGCACAAGGCGCAGCGTGAAGAGCTGGCGCAGGCGCGTGCCGCGGCGCCCCTGCACGCACAGTACGCGCAGGTCCAAGCCGAATCGCAGGCGCTCGCCGCCCGAGAACAGGAACATTCGGCGTGTGCTTCCGCGCTGGATGAGACTGGTCGCGCCCTGCTTACGGCACTGCGCGATGAGGAAACCGCGGAAGACGTCACCTTCCCCGAGGAGACAACCTTCGCCGCGCTCCCTTCCCTTGAACCCGCCGAGCAGCAAACCCAGCTCGAGGCGCTCCTCGACACCCTGCGCGCCCTGCAGAAGAAGGACGCGCAGCTGACCGACGAGGAAGCCGCCGCAGCCACCCTGCTGAAGCAGGCTAATGCCCTCGAGCAGGACAAGTCTCGTGCCGAAAAGACGCTGAGCGACCTCACCGCCGCCGCCGAGCAACTCGCCGAAGAACTCGCCGGCTACAGCACCGCCGACGAGGAACGCACCCTCGCCGCGCACCTGGTCACCGAGGCGCAGCAGAAGCACGACGCCGCCCAGCAGATGCAGCAGAAGCTGGACGCCGCCTCCGCCGCGGTCGCCGCGGCCCAGAAGCAGAGCAAGCGCACCGCCACCGCCGAGCAGAAGGCGCAGGAAAAGTGGCAGGCTTCGGCTCAGCAGGCGCTCGCCGCGACGGAGGAGTTCAAGAACCTGCAGGTGCTGCGCCTCGCCCAGGCGTCCTCCCTGCTGGCGCGTGAGCTCAAGGACGGCGAACCCTGCGCGGTCTGCGGCTCGGTGGAGCACCCCGCCCCGGCGCAGATTGCCGAGGGTGAGCAGCTGGTTGAGCGCGCCGACCTGGACGCCGCCAAGGAGCGTGAAGACAAGGCGCACAAGCAGGCGCGCACCCACGAACTCGCTAAGGACCGGGCGACCAAGGCGCATCAGGAAGCCTCCGAGGCGCTTGCCGCCGCCCGCACCCAGTACGAGACCCTGGCTGCCCAGGGCGAGTGCGATGTCGAGCAGACTGCCGCGCAGCTGCAGCAGGCGCAGACCCGCCTCGCGCAGGCTCAGTCGCGCGTGACGGCGCGTGACGGTGTGCATGCGAAGGTTGAGCGGGTGCGGGTTGAGCAGCAGAAGGCTCAGGAGGCGCTGCGCACCATCGAGGGCGCGGCGGTTGAGGCGCAGACGCGTCACCGTGACGCTTCGGCGCGCTGCGAGGTTACTGCGGCTGATTTGGCGCCTGCTCGTGCGGCGGTGGGATTTGCGCAGCGTGTTGAGGCTGTGGATGGCTACCGTGCGGCGCATCAGCGTCTGGCTCGTGCGGTGTTGCTGTTGGGTCAGGCGCGTGAGCGTCATGCCCAGGCGGCGGCGCAGGCGCAGTGTCTGTTGGGCGAGTCGGCGTTTGAGAGCGCCGAGCTGGTTCGTGCGGCGGTGCGCACCCCCGAGCGCATTGACGCCCTGGAGCAGGCTGTTGCCGCGTATGAGCTGGAGCACGCCCGCCTTCTTGAGGGCTTTGGTCGTGAGGCGATTGTTGCGGTGGCGGCTCGCGTTGCCGCTGGTGAGCAGGCGCCGGATGATCTGCAAGGTGTGCGTGAGCAGGTTGAGCAGTTGCGTGCGGCGGCGCACCGTTTGACTCTTCGTGAGGGTGAGCGGGAGAGCGTGCTGCGTTCCCTACAGGCGCTGCGCGGCGAGTATGCGGCGTTCCGTGCGAAGACGGCGCAGCGTTATGACCGCGCGCAGATGCTGGCGAACCTGGCGGCGGCTGCCCGCGGTGACACGCTGGGCGGTTATGAGCATCAGGTTGACCTGGTGAGTTACGTGCTGGGCGCCGAGTTTGAGCGGATTCTGCACTCGGCGTCACTGCACCTGGATCGCATGAGTGAGGGCCGCTACGGCATGATGTTCAGCGATCATCGTGCGAAGGGTAGCCGTTCCGGCGGCGGCCTGAACCTGGAGATTACCGACACCTGGACGGGCGAGCCGCGTGAGGCGTCGTCGCTGTCCGGTGGCGAGTCGTTCTTGGCGTCGCTGTCGTTGGCGTTGGGTCTGGCTGAGGTTGTGCAGGCGAATAACGGCGGTATCGAGCTGGACACCCTGTTCATCGATGAGGGCTTCGGCACGTTGGACGCCGAGACCCTGGACATGGTGATGGGCACGATCGAATCTCTGCGTGATAGTGGCCGCACTATTGGCCTGATTTCGCATGTGGAGGAGATGAAGAACCGTATTCCCGCCCAGATTGTGGTTGAAAAGGGTCAGAACGGCTCCTCGGTGAGGGTAAACTCCTAGTAGGCATAAATTCGCTTCCGGGCCGCTGTTGTGGCATGTCCGGCGGCTTATTCGTGAAAGAGATGATGACCTCGACACCTCAGGATAGGGACCCGAATTCAACGTATCGTGTGGAACCTTCGGCTGATGCGCGCACTGGCGCATCCGCGCCGGAGGTTCCTCCGCGCACCATGAAGGTGAGCCCAGCCTCCGATGCGCTGAATAAAATGCGTGCTTCGGGCACGGGCATTCCGACGGTTCCGGGCACCTCCCTGACGGATGTGGTGCGCAACAACGAGCACGTGTTGCAGGAGTTGCCGCCTCGCCCGATTCCGGCTGCGGATGAGATTAATACGAACGCGTCGGTGCCGGATATTTTGCGTCAGCATTGGGCGTTGTTCCTGCGCAACGGTAAGGAGCAGCGTCGTCACCTGTATGCGGTGCTCCGTGCTGAGGGTTTTGCCCGTAGTGTGTTGACGATTCTGTTCCACATTCCGGCGGCTTCTTCGGCGTTTGCGCTGTATATTCTGTTGGCGAGCCACCTGGGTAGTGTGCATGATGGCGGCTATGCGGTGGCGGCGTTTACGGGCGCGTATTCGGTGCAGATTATGCTCGGCCCGATGCTGGTTCGTGCCCTGGGTTTGCGGTCGTTGCTGGCGATTACGTCGCTCCTGAATATTGCCGCGGTGCTGAATATGCTGGTGATTGGTTGGCGTTTGACGGTTGACCCGAATAACGTGAGTACGACCTACCATGCGCTGTCCTGTGTGGCGATGGGTTTCACTACTCCGCCGTGGACTCCGTTTGCGCTTGAGTCGCTGTATCGCCGTAATTATCAGTACAGTGATGTTCGCTTGTCGACTGCGGTGTCGTGGGGTACTACGGCGAACATGTCGATGCACCCGCTGGCTGCTCTGCTGGTGTGGCTGGGCGATGCGTACATCACCCCGAATAATGAGTACGCGGGTTTCTGGATCACGATTATTCTGGATGCGCTGCTGTTCATTGTGGTGCTGGCGGCGCCGAGGTGGCTGCCGGACATTTCGCGTATTCGTATGGCTCCGCCGCAGAATCTGGTGCGTCCGAGCCGTCAGACGGTGGTGCTGATTCTTGGTCTGGTTCTGCTGGGTGCTTGCATGGGTTCGGTTGGTTCTGGTTTGCTGGGCTTCTCGCTGATTCACGGTTCGATGAACCTGTTCATGGCGATGGTTGCGACCGGTACCGGTGCGCTCGTGGTGGTGGCTTTCCCGGTGGTTCTGGGTGGCCGTTCGGTGAACCCGTGGCACGGCTGGCTGGCGAGTGGCGTTCTGCTGATTATGGCGGCGCTATATTTGCCGGCGAGCGATGATACGTCCACGATTTTCTATGCGTTGGTGCTGTGTGGTGCGGTGCTGGGTGTGGCGTTTGGCGGCCATGAGCTGTGGCTGAACCGTTCTCTGAAGCACATTCCTGATGCGCAGGCGAGCTTCTTTACCCGTTCGATGCTGGGTATTGGTCTTGCGATGGGTAGTATGTGGGGCGGCTATATGGGTGACGCCCCGTATTACCGTAACGCGTTTATGGTGCCGGTGATTATTGCGACGCTGTATTTTGCGTTGGGTCATTTGTACGGCTACCTGTGGCGTTCTGAGCATGAGGAGCAGCTGACTCCTTTGTCTGAGACGGCGCGCAGCTAGTACGGCACATGGCTAATTCGGCGCGTGGCTAATTCGGTGCGCGGCTCGACCGCACGCATTTGAGCTTGAGCGTTGCGAACGCATACTAAAAGGCGGATGCCCCGCCACCTTCTGTGGGTGGTGGGGCATCCGCCTTTTGTGTACCGTGCTCGGCTTTTTTGCGCCTCAGCGTGAGGCTACAGGTTTAGTGACCGCGCTTGATCCATGCCGGAAGCTCGGGCGCCTCCAGACCGATGCCGGTGCTGTCGCCGTGGCCGGTGAGGACCGCGGTGGACTCGGGCAGGGTCAGCAGGCGGGTCGAGATCGACTCGATGATGGTGTCGAAGTCACTGTAGGAGCGTCCGGTTGCGCCGGGGCCGCCGTTGAAGAGGGTGTCGCCGGAGAAGACGACGCCTTCGCTGTTCTCCCAGCTGAGGGTGGGTGCGTAGAAGCACACGGAGCCGGGGGAGTGGCCGGGGGTCGCCAGTACGGTCAGCTCGGTCTCGCCGATGCGCAGCACGTCGCCGTCAGCGAGTTCGTGGTCGAAGTCCCAGGAGGGGTACACCATTTCCCAGAGCACACGGTCCGCGGGGTTCAGGTAGACGGGTGCGCCGAAGCGTTCTGCCGCCTCCTTGGCACTGCGGATGTGGTCGTCGTGGGCGTGGGTCAGCAGAATCTTCTCCACGGTGCGGCCTGCCACGGTGCGGGAGATCTTGTCGACGTCGTGGGCGGGGTCAATGATGATCACGGAGGAGTCATTGCCAATAATCCAGACGTTGTTGTCGACGTCCCAGCAGCCGCCGTCCAGCGAGAAAGTGCCGGAGGTGACGACTCGTTCAATACGTTCGCTCACGCTACGCTCCTAGAGTTCCACGACCGAGCGCAGCACGCGGCCGGTCTTCATGGTTTCGAATGCTTCGTTGACGTCCTCGAGGCTGATGCGCTCGGAGACGAAGCCGTCCAGGTCGAGGCGGCCGAGCAGGTACTGGTCCACGAATTCGGGGAAGTCGCGGGAGGGCAGGGTGTCGCCGTACCATGCGCTCTTGATGGAGCCGCCGCGGCCGAACACCTCGTCCAGCGGGATGTTCCAGGTGGTGCCGGGTGCGGGCACGCCGACGAGGACGACGCGGCCAGCCAGGTCGCGTGCTTCGAATGCCTGCTTGAAGGTGGGGGCGATGCCGACAGCGTCGATGACGAGGTCTGCACCGAAGCCGCCGGTGAGTTCCTTGATGGCTTCGACGGGGTCGACCTTGGAGGAGTTCACGGTGTGGGTTGCGCCGTGCTCGCGTGCGCGTGCAAGCTTCTCTTCGTCGATGTCGACGGCGATGATGGTGGTTGCGCCACCGAGCTGTGCGCCCGCGATTGCTGCGGTACCGACGCCGCCGCAACCGATGACTGCGACGGACTCGCCGCGCTTGAGCTCACCGGTGTTCAGCACAGCGCCCAGACCTGCGGTGACACCGCAGCCGAGCAGACCGATTGCTGCGTACTGTTCGGGGCTGATATCGGCGGTAATCTTGGTGCACTGACCTGCCGCGACGAGGGTCTTCTCAGCGAAGGAGCCGATACCCAGCGCGGGGGTGAGTTCGGTGCCGTCCTCGAGGGTCATCTTCTGGGTTGCGTTGTGGGTCGCGAAGCAGTACTGCGGCTGGCCCTTGCGGCATGCACGGCACTCACCGCAGACTGCACGCCAGTTGAGGATGACCAGGTCGCCGGGGGCGATGTCGGTGACGTCCTCGCCGACAGCCTCGACGATACCTGCAGACTCGTGGCCGAGCAGGTAGGGGAAGTCCTGGCCAACGCCGCCGGTGACGTAGTGGTGGTCGGTCTGGCAGACGCCGCAGGTGAGGACCTTGACGAGTGCTTCGCCCTTGCCGGGGTCGGGTACGTTGATGGTGGTGACGGTGACGGGTGCGTCCTGGGCGAGGGCTACGACAGCCTTAACCTTGTGCATGGTGCTCCTTTGCTGGGCGCGGTTGAGCCTCAACCGCTAGATAAAGGTTTTTTGATATGTTCCCATTCTAAGAGCTAAGGCATACCTGACGCACCCCGGGTCTGAGCGTGAAGCCCCCAGGTGAATGTGACGTTTTATGACGTTGTCTCTTACTCCTCCCGGAACCCGCCTAGCCCCGGCTACTTACTCTGCCGCCTCCACCTCTGCCGCAAAGGTGAGCGCACCGCGTCGGAACGCACCCGAGGTCAGTGCGTTCACGTGGTCGCGGCCGGGCAGGGAGATGAAGCGGTTGAGCGGGTTGTTGCCGCGCACCATGTCGTAGAGTTCGGCACCGTCGGCGGCGATGGTGTCCGCGTCGCCGAGCACGACAGCAACGGGTGCGTGCGGATGCGCGCCCGGGTGACCGGCAGGTAGGTTCGGGGATCCGGCACGCAGGGCGGGCACGTCGAAGAACGGGCCGAAGGGAATCCGCACGAACTTCAGCAGCGCGTCGGGCTGAATGGGGGAGTTGTCAATAATCGAGGTGAAGGAGGCAATCGCCTCGTCGGTGGAGTCCGCCGCCGGGGTTTCACTATCCGCCGTGACGCTGGTTCCCTCGTGCGCTTCGAGCATGGAACGCAGGGTGATGAGGTGGTCGTGTAGGGGCAGGCCGCCCAGGGTGAGGGATGCGACCGCCTCCGGGTGGGTGAGGGCGAGTTCCCAGCCGACGCGCGCGCCGAAGGAGAAGCCGATAACGTGCGCGCGGGGCTCCAGCTCAACGCCGAGGTCGTTCTCGGTGGCGACGGTGCGCAGCAGTTGGGCGAGCAGATTGGTGAACAGGTGCATGGGGGTCAGCGGCTGACCCGCCGCATCGACAGGGGGCACCGAATCGAACGGGATTGTGCGGCTGCGCACGCCCGTGTTGTTGGGGAGCTTGCAGTCGATGGCGTGCATGGACTCGGGGTCTTTGAGGTATTCGTCTGAGTGGTAGGGCAGGGTAACGATCAGCACGGGGTATCCGGCTCGCAGGTATTGGCGGATCCAGCTGGTGCCGCCGTAGAGCTGCTCGCCGCGGGTGGCGAAGCCGTGAATCATGAGGGCGGGGACGCGGCTTTTGAGTTGCTGCGGCTGGTAGAGGGTGTACTCGAGGTCGGGCATGGTAGTGCCGGGTACAACAGCATTTGGTACGGCAAAGGGCGCGGGAGAGAAATCTGCACTGGTCATAGTTCTATCTTAGTGACCAGGGTTTCTGTCCCGCGCCCTTTTCTATCTCGCGCCCTTGACACGTTAAGGCAGTACGCGCTCAGCTGAGCTGCCGCTTAGTTCTTCTTTGCCGCGTCGGTTGAGTTATCGGTGCCCAGGTCGAAGAGCGCCTCCTGCTGAGGTTCAGCCTTTGCGCTCGCTTCTGCCTTCGCCGCGGTTGCCTCAGAAGCCTGAGTTTCGGCGGCATCGGCCTTCGCCTGCTTCTTCTGTAGCTGTTCCTTGCCGTTTTCGATGCGTTCCTTACCGTCGGCAATGAACGTGCGAATCATGGTGGTGTTGGTGTCCACCGCCTTCTGCACGCGATCCGCAATGGAGGGTCCCTTCGGCTTGGGGAACATGCCCTGGCCTGCCGCCTGCTGCTGCAGTTCGCGTCCGGCGGACATGAGGCGTTCGCTCTGTTCTTTCATCGCACGGGATGCGGTGGTGCTGCGCGGCTGAACCTTCAGGTGTCCGTGGTCGTCTTCGCCGGCGAGTACCTGGCGCATGAGCATGATTTCTGCGTCCAGGTGCGCACCGAAGAGAAGCATATTGTTCATAATCCAGATGAACAGCAGCATCACGATCACACCACCAATGAGGCCGTAGGTGGCGTTGTACTTGCTGAAGTTGTTGGCGTAGAGGGTGAAGCCGAAACCGCCCAGGCCCATGCCGAAGAGGGCGAGCGCCGCACCGGGGGAGAGCTTCCACTGTTTGAAGCGGCGCACGTTCGGGGTGGCGGCGTAGAGCAGAGTGATCAGGGCGATTGCCATGAACAGGATGAGGACCCAGCGGCCGTTAAGCCAGATGAGCTTGATGAGTTCCATATCCACGGTTTCGGGTACATACCGACCGACCATGTCCAGGACGGTTACACCCAGCAGCATCATGAGCATCATGAGTACCACGAGGATGATAATCACGGTGGTGACGAAGACGTTCAGCGGCTTGAGAATCCAGCCGGGGCGGCCTTCACGCACGTTGTAGACCGTGTTGAGAGCTCGGCCGAAGGATCCGGTGTACCCAGAGGCGGACCAGAGTGCACTGAGGATACCGGTCAACAGCACCAGGCCTGCGCCATGGTCGCCTGTAATCTGCTTGATGGGGTCTTCCAGAATGGCGTACATCTGGGCGGGCGCGTTGTCCTTGAGGAAGGCGAGGATGACGGCGGCGCTTTCCTCACCGTGACCGAATACGCCCAGTAGGGAGACGATCGCCAGCAGGGCGGGGAAGATGGACAGCACGGTGAAGTAGGTGAGTGCTGCCGCCATGTCGGTGCCGCCGTTTGCGCCGAATTTGTAGATGGCACGGCGCAGAATGTAGAGGATGCTGCCCTTGGGGAAGTCGCGCAGTTTCACGCTTGCGTACTTGGGGGCTGCGGGCTTCTTCTTACGGGAGAAGAGTCCGCGTCGAGCTCCGGTGGATACCTGGGTTGAGGAGGTGTCCGTGGAAGAGCCGGTGTGTGCAGCCAATGGGGCTCCTTGAATGAGTGGGGTGTACACAGTGGTGCGCCGATGAGCTTCAGCGTGTGGGCGCACAGAAGGGGCGAGGAGAACAATGAGCTGTCCTTCCCGCCCCTGCGGTGACATTATAGGGTTTTCTAACCCTCCCGCATTTTTCTGCGAGTGCAGATAGCTGACCTGTCGGTCAGTTAGAGAGGGTCACAGCCCCGAAAATCCTCAAAAAAGGCTTGTCAGCTAGGGTATAAAGCTACCTGCTGAGCCTAACTGAAAACTAGTTGTGAATACCCAGAACCTTAGCGGTGTGAGCCATAACCTCATCAGCCAGATCCGGGTTGTCGTTGAGCTTCACGCCGTAACCGGGGATAAGCTCCTTCAGGCGAGGCTCCCAACCGGCAATCTTGGAGGGGAAGCACTTAGCCAGCAGGTTCAGCATAATCGGAGCCGCGGTGGAAGCACCGGGGGATGCACCCAGCAGAGCCGCGATAGAGCCGTCCGCTGCGGAGACAACCTCGGTACCGAACTGCAGGATGCCGCCCTTCTTCGCGTCCCTCTTCATGATCTGGACGCGCTGACCAGCCTCGATGAGCTCCCACTCGCCGCCGTCAGCCTCGGGGTAGTACTGGTGCAGGGTCTCCAGGCGAGCGTTCTTGTCCTTGACCAGCTCGGAGAGCAGGTACTTGACCAGGGAGAAGTTATCCAGACCTGCACGGGTCATGGGGTATAGGTTGTGCAGGCGCAGGGACTTCGGCAAATCCAGTACGGAACCCTGCTTCAGGAAGTTTGTCTTGAAACCGGCGTAGGGTCCGAAGAGCAGAGCACGCTTGCCGTCCACGTAGCGGGTGTCCAGGTGGGGAACAGACATGGGAGGTGCACCCACCGAAGCCTGACCGTACACCTTAGCGTTGTGCTGGTTTGCGGTTGCCTCGTGGGTGTTGCGCAGGAACAGACCGGAGACGGGGAAGCCGCCGTAGCCCTTACCCTCTTCAATGCCGGACTTCTGCAACAGGTGCAGGGCGCCACCGCCGGCACCGAGGAACACGAACTTCGCGTTGATGCTCAGAGGCTCATCCTTGTTGATGCGGTTAATCGCCTCAACCTGCCAGGAACCGTTCGACTCGCGGTTCAGGTTGGTGACCTGGTAGCCGTAGCGAACCTCAACACCCTTGGTCTGCAGGTAATCGACCAGCTGCTCGGTGAGGGAGCCGAAGTTCACGTCGGTACCTTCGGGGGACCAGGTTGCAGCCATCGACTCGTTACCCTTGCGGCCCTTGACGGTCAGCGGTGCCCATTCGCCAATCTTCTCGCGGTCATTGGAGAACTGCATACGCTCGAAGAGCTTCTCCTTGCGGAAAGAATCGTAGCGCGCAGCCAGGTACTTGGAGTGGTCTTCGCCGAAGACCAGGGACATGTGGGGGACCGGGTTGATGAAGCTGGTGTCAGTCAGAATATTCTTCTCAGTCAGGGAAGCCCAGAATTGGCGGGAAACCTGGAACTGCTCGTTAATGTTCAGCGCCTTAGCTGCCGAGACGGTGCCGTCGGGGCCAGCGGGTGCGTAGTTGAGTTCGCATAGCGCCGAGTGGCCGGTACCTGCGTTATTCCAGGGGTTGGAGGATTCCTGAGCAACCTTGTCGAGGCGTTCGAGCAGGATAATATTCCAGGTCGGTTCGAGCTCCTTGAGGAACACGCCGAGGGTGGCGCTCATGATGCCGCCGCCGACCAGGACGACGTCGGTTCGTTCAGTACGTGCTACCACTGAATTCTCCCTTAGGGGTGCGGGTGCCCGGCCTTGGGCACAATGACTGTGGGGTACATCATCTAGCCTACTCCTTTTAGCGGGGGAGGCATAGCTAGAATCAGCAAATAATAGGAGAGTGTTGCAGTTCACACGTTAGGTTCCCTGGAGGGTAGAAACCCTCCAGGGCACGCCAAACACACACGCAACGCAACACTCAAACCTGAACTATCTACAACTTACGCAGTTTTCCAAACAGCTCAATCGCATTCTGCTCCGTCTGATAACCCTGAACCTCACGGCTCACCGCCACCTTAGACGTCACATTCAGCAACGGAACCGCCGGCATGAACTGACCCAACTGAGACACAACCTTCGCATACAACTCGCGCTGCGAATCCACCGAATCGGCAGAGTCCGCGGTACGAATCGCCTCCAAAATCTCAGTAAAACGAGGCGACGGCGCCACCGCCACGGCAGTAGGCGACGGCGAAGGCGACGCCGACGGACTCGGCGAAGCCGAAGCCGAAGCCTCCTCCTCAGGAGTCAACGGATCCGGCGAATAACTCGGCTGTGGGCTCGGAGTCGCAGAAATCCGCACATTCGAATTCGCACCACCGGACGACGGCACCTCAGAACTCTTCTTCGTCAAACCAGTCGTCATATCCGACGGTGCATTAGCAATCAACGAACGCACCTGATACTCAGCAATCAGCGGCGCCAACACCGGACCAAAGAACGCATACGGGTCGCGGTACATGCCGTAGAAACCAGCCAAGGTAATACCGCGCTCAGAAGAAACCTCACGGCTCTTCGACAGATACTCAGACCACGGCAGAGGCACCGGCTTAATATTCAGACCCACCTCAATCAGCGAAGCCACCATCTCCGAATACACCTTCTGCGGAGTATCCATCCACGGCAGAGACACATCGGCAGGGTAGTAGCACTCAATCACCTGATTGTCGTACCCAGCAGTCGCCAACAGCGAGCGCGCCATATCCTGATTGCGGTCCGTGTAATCCTTCGCATCATCAGCCTTAATGCGGAACGACGGCGAAATCAGCGTCTGCGCATCCGAGGTGCCCTGCGGATAATACTGACGCAACGCACCGCGATCCACAGCATGCGAAATAGCGCGACGCACCGAAATATTCTTCAACACCGGATGCGCCGTATTCAAACCCAAATACACCAGCGAGAACGGGTCACGGCCCGGCGTCTGATAGCCATCACGCGCCAACTGGCCCAGATCAGAAGAATTCACCTGATCACACGCATCAATGTGACCCTCCATCAGTGCAAAATAACGCTTATCCGACGAAGTGAGGGTCGAAATCTGAATCTCATCCAGCTCAGGTGCCTGACCATCAAAATGGGTATTCTTCAGCAAGCGAACCGTGCCGGCCTCGAATGACTCCACACGGAACGCACCCGTACCCACCGGGTTACCCGTCAGCTTCTGATCCGCACCAAACAGCGAAGGATCAATAATGCCAAATGCCTGCTGCGTCAAAATACGCGGGAACGCCAGAGAAGGACGCGACAGGGTCACCACCACAGAGTTACCCTTCGCCACCACCGACGAAACCAGCGGCAAGAACGACTGCACCGCAAATGACTGGGCGGCATCTGCCTTCTTGCTGCTCTTCTTATCATCCGGCTGAGTAGCAGCATGAGCACCCGCAGAAGCCGATGCAGAAGCCGACGCGCTCGGGGTAGCAGTTGCGGAAGCAGACGGGGAAGCACTTGCAGAAGCAGACGGAGTCGTCGCACCCGACGGAGACGCCTGAACAGGCGCAGGCTCCACCGCCGAAGGATCAATAGAACCCGGCTTCGGCACACCAAAACCCCACGCAAACAAAGGCTGAGCAGGCACCGCATGAGCAGCAGTACCCTCACCCGTAGCCAACGCCTGCCACCTCTGGAAATTCTGCACCACAGCATCCGCAGTCAACGCAGAACCGTTACTAAAATGCGCCTCACGCAACACAAACGTATGCACCAAGCGGTCATCAGAAACCGTCCACTCACTACACAACGAATCCTGAACCTCAGGATCACCCGTGTAATGATTCGCCACCAACAACGTCTGCAAAACCTGCGCCGTCACCTGATACGTACTCGCCACAGGAAACAACGCCGGGTCCAAACCCAACGGCGCCGCACCCTGCGCAAAACGAAACACACGACGCGCATCAGCAGACGACGCGCTCGCCGAAGAACCAGCCGACGAACCAGCAGAAGATTGACCAGAACACGCAGAAAGCGCCAAACCAGCACTAAAAAGCGCGCCAAAACGCAAAACGGCACGTCGACTCAAGCCACTCGAGCCGGCAGTGGCTCGCAGCAGCGCATCAGAATTGCCAACAGCTGATGATGCATAAGGCTGATGCTGCACGGGAGGGTCCTCTCTTCCGTCGCGGATGCTTATCTCTCAGGATAACGGTTCAACACCCAACCGGGCGAGACACACCCACCCCGGCAAGGCGCATACAAGAGAACCCGCCGCCACGAAAACCGTG
>FUFK010041746.1_pt1 | contig 41014 bp, 52 predicted proteins | sample 1021851 | NCBI WGS metagenome assembly FUFK01 (sample SAMEA51879418, study PRJEB19060) | metagenome
GCCCTCAGCCAAGCGCCACCACCAGTGGTCGTCGTGCATCGGGTTTGTGTCCATCCATATGCCCCGCCACGACGGGCCACCGTCTGCCTGCACCGGAAACCGGCCAACGCGGTGCGTCAGACCGTCAATGATTGCTTTCGGCAACTCTCGCGCCTCATTGATCCACGCGCCAGTCAACTCAAGCGACAGCAATTTCCGCACGTCTTTTGGTTGATCAAGTGCAAGAAATATCACCTCGCAATCGACACCGGCTGCACCGTCTCTGCTCGGCAGCTTGATGTGATGCGTTATGGGCGGCGACCAGTGCGCCCTGCCCCAGATGTGTTCTGGGAAAATTTCCATCCACGTCTTCAGCGTCGTGGTCCGCAGCATCGGGTACGAATTTCGCACGACAGCAAACCGCGATCTGCGGATGCCGTCACGCGGGCTCGGCTTCTGCTTTACAGCGCGGAGCATGATCTCGGCAGCGCAGGCGTAACTCTTGCCGCTACCAACCGGCCCCATTATGCCGCGCACAAAATTATCATCGCGCAGGAAGTTCCACACGGTACGGCTTTTGCTAAAGTCGAGATTTAGGCTGGCTGTCGGTTCCATCACAATCCTCGAAATTCGTTGATCGGTATCAGCGCGACGACATCGTTGTCTTGCTCGTCGTTGCGATCTTTACGCCCACCAAGTGCCACCTTGTACTTACAAGCAGACTTCCCAGCGACTTCTGTCCAACCGACGCAGTCTGTCCATTCAACAACTAAAACAATCGGCACATGCGTAACCTTATGCAGCGCCTGCGCTGATATCATTTTTCCGAGACTGACCATCATCGTTGGAAACGCATCGCGCGGTATCGTTCTGCATTTCAATTCAGCGAATCCAACGAGCTTGCCGTCACGTAGAAAGGCATAGTCGATCCCGTATCGGATCGGCAGCTTCCCGACAGAACACCCCCACGTTGCGATAAGTTGCTCGGCAAGGGTGTGCTCTTTCTCAAGTGTCGTCTCGTTTTCGTACAGCGGGCGTGCCACTCACATCCTCATACGTTGTCTCCACGACATCGGGGCCGACCATCTTGATCCCGACGACGCTCGGCGCATTGCTCTCTGTTGGCGGCGGCTCCAGCAATCCGGCAGACTTGGCAAGCACGCGGAGAACAGAAATTTTATCGTGCATCTCCAACTCAAGCGTCGGTTCGCCCTTGTCATTCTTGCTGACGCGGATTTTCTTGATTGCCCGAGCGACGTGATCGGGGATTTCGGCAGACGGCTTGACCTGCACGTTGCCTGCCTCGTCCCACGTCACGACATCAGTCAGATTGGCGGACGCGATGTCGAGCAACGCCTGCGACACTGCGTCCTTGTTCTGCATGATCACGTCATTTCGACCGCGAAGACGCCTTTCTAGCGCCTTCACGCCGCCGAAACGACCTGTCGGGGAGCGACTACCGGCCAAGGCGTGCCATCCTTCTGACGCNNGAAANATACGNCNTTGACCTACGCACACCGAGTGACTGAATTTTTTTACGAATGCTTCCCGCTGTGCGACCAAATCGCTTGGCGATCTCGTCTACATCGACACCGTCCTCGTACATTTTGCAAATAAACGCGACCTCTGTCGGCATGTACGGACGACGCGTCCGCTTTACAGGCTGCGGAACGGCAGGCACCTGCTCGCGCAACCACATGCGCTTGAACCTCTCCCACATCAGAACGGCATCTCCTCACTGTTGCCGCCCTGCTGCGGACGGGGCCGAGGTTCCATCATAATGACGCGGGTTTCGTATTCACCCCTGTCGTTTTTGCTTGGCAAGGGCAGCGCCTCAAACGAGAGGTTGAAGCCATTGCCTGCCTTGTTGGCAAAAGCCACACCGACTTTCGTCCAATAAGTCTTGCCGTCGTTCCCACTGCGAGGGACCATCAAATCATAACGGTTTGCCATCATTCTTCCTTTCGATGCTTTATTTTCCGCGAATATCGTTTTGCGCTTCTAACGACCTTGTGCCGGTAAAAACGGAGCGCAGCGGCTGCGGGGTTCCTCCTACGCCTCATATTGAAAACGGCTTTCTGATACATTCGATATTTTTGACCGCGACACCCGGGTACGTGCGGTCTGCAAAAAGATACAACGCGCGTAAATTCGCTGAGATGTGCGCGTAGCACTCGCCAATCGTGGCAAACTCCAGCACCTCATCACGCGAATGCGTCACNANNACTGCATTGTGATCTGTCGGNTNNGCGANCGGTAAAAACATCAGAATGATAATCACGTACATCAGAGNGCCTCGANGAGTTGCTTAATCAGAGCCCGGGCGTGACTTGGCGCGACCGGCTTAACGTGAAGATCACCGTCAATCTGCACGCATAATTCCACACCGCCTTGCTCACCGGCACGGGCAAAAACCAACATCGGGCTAAGTTCGCGACCGCAGGCCGTGCATTTGCCTGCAATCGTCCTCGTAGATGCGCCGCACCAGTCGCAGGAAATCATACGCCGCACATCCCTTCACATTCTTCATTGAAAAAATCGAGTTGCCCGAGGTCTGCGGCGTTCCGCAGATCAACCTCGTCAAGCGGCTGGCATGAGCGGTGGACGTACTGGTTCTTACCAGTTTTGCGATTAACGCGGATCGCGTGATCAAACTCTACCGCTGCCGCGAATGAATCCGGATCGTTTATTTTCATGTCACGCCACAGCGCGTCATTGTGAAACGGACAGGCGACACAAGCGCTTTTCGATAAAGTTCGCCCGGCATATTGACGCTGAAACCACACCTCGCAGTCGTTGCGGCTTATGCGAGCGTCTATCAACGGAAAGATGTGCGTATAAAATGGATGGCGTGACGGCTTCATCCGCAGCACCTCATCGGTACTGATGCCCATCCACAGATTAATTACGGAATTTTTCGGCGCACGTTGCCTTGGCTTAAGGCCAATAAGTTCACGCAGCTTGCTCTGCACTGGGGCAATTTTATAATCAGCGGTGCATTGCCTCATGCCCATTCCACCGCCTTCGTTGAAAAGTGGCATCGAAGCGTAGTCGCGGTTTTTACCATTACGCTCACGACGAATATGATCCGTGCGAATATTTCCCGCTGTCACGCGATGCACGGGAAATGGCAATTGTTGCTCTAACCAATTGAGATGCTCATACACACCTTGCGGCTCGAATTGTGTGTCCGCAAAAATGGCGCAATCCGGCATCGGTGTAAGCTCACCGCGTGCGGCCATCAACGCCATCACTGAGGACTGGACGCCTGCGCCGAGGGAGATGATTTCGAGGGTCATCGGAACCACCGGAAAAGGCGGAAATATTTTTGTGTTGTCCCCCTAACGTCACTGGCCCCCGGGGCCCCCCAAGGGTACACCTCTGTCTGCCCGACGCAGTCAGTGTACGCCTTGCCCTTGAGGGTGTCTTTATGCGTAGTGTTCGTTACGACTTGTGACACGTTAGCGCTCCGCGAGAAATAAGAGGTTCAGAGGCGCAGGTTTCCTTATGTCTCGGCAGACTGTCAGTGCGTATCGAGCCTGCTGTTTCACCTGCTCTTCACCGATGGCCTCGACCGCTCGGCCTGCTGCCTCGATGGCGTTCTCGTTCAGCACCCGCAACTCGCCGGTCAACCTGCCCACTTCTGCGACGTACCATTGTGCCACTCTACTGCAATCAACTAGCTGTTCTTCACCCCTTGCATCCCTGTGGTTAGATTGACCCGCGTCCTCTGTCTCGATCTGCACTGGTATGTCCTGCTCATCAATCGGTGCAGGCGCTTCGTTGTTCATCGCGTCGATGAGGTCATCTGTGTCTAGCCTGTGGTCGTAGATCACGCGATAGACTGTGCTGAATATGTGCTTCCATTTTGGGTGGCTTTTGTTGCTGCTGACCTTCTCGAGATAGCCGAGCTTCTCTGCCTTCGACATTGCCCTGCTGACAGTCGCAGCGTCTGCATTAATCACCTCACCGATTGTCTTCAGTGCAGGCCAAGCAAAGCCCTGATTGTTGGCGTAAGCGCACATCACGATGAACGCTTTTAGCTCGCCTTCAGTCAGTCCGGTTGCGTCCTTCTTCTTTCGATAGCGTGCATCCCAGATCGCTCTTGTCGGAATGTACGTGTAAATGCTTGGTGGACCGCCGTGCTTTCGCCCGATGCTATGCGGTAAACCCTCCACAACGTTCTCAGAGCCTCGCACAGCGCCCTTAGCCTCTTTTTGGTCGTCAGGTACCACGTTCGTCGTGTTCATAGTTTATACGTCCCCCTACGTCTTATGACAGGGCATTGCTGCCAATAGATCGCGAAACCCGGCAATCACTCTCTGCCGTTCTGCTTCGTCTGGCTTCTTTCTGCTTTCAAGTGGTGGCAATGCCTTCAGCCTCTCGACATTCTGCAGTGCCGCCTTGGTCCGCTGATACTCAAGATCGCTGCTGATGTGCCGGACGAACGTGCCGACACGCGGTGGCGTCTTGTATTCATGCGTCACCGCTACCCTCTTGATGGCCCGCTCCAGCACGTCTGCCGGGTATGCTTCCAGCTTGGTCACATATTCCCGCAGGATCACCTCGTCCTCGGGTACGTTGATGAGCTTGGCAGCGTCAGCGAGCATTCTCATCGTCTGCGTCCATCCTGCTGCCATCAGTGATCGTCGCAAATGCGTCTCGATGCTCTGCAGCTTCTCGTCTGTTGCCCACGCCGGTCTGTGCGTCTCGTTGCGCGAAGTAGTTAGCTGCCTTCTCAAATGCGTCGGCAGTGCGTCCAATGCGGACGGCATCGTCTGATTGCTTTGCAAGGTTGGTGTGTTCATCGCTCCACCTTTCTTGATTTAGCCACGTAGTCGGATTGCAGATGTATTGGGGGTCAGGGTTATAACGAGCGAGCCCTGCCATTATGTCGGCGTGGCTAACCTTCTTCAGCGCTCGGCTGTAGGCAGTCTTNGCNGCACCCTTGCCAACCTTTTTTGGGTACTGCTGACCANAAGNNNTCGAAATCGCCCTTTATATTATTTAACGGATCATTAACGGTTCTATAAGGGATAGTGTCGCACGGGTGCGACTGCAGGGGTGGCACCGGTGCGACTGCAGGGGTGGCACGGGTGCGACTAGTCGCAACGGTGCGACCACAGAAATTATGCAGTGTTATACGGTATCGCGTATTCTCTCTGCCATCACCCGGCACCTTACTTAATTCACCTGCCTTGATCAGCGCATTGATGTTGCGAATGACAGTTGACCGATCAATGTTGCAGTAGCTTGCCAAGCGCTTGATGCTCGGCCACGCATCGCCTGTGCTCTCATTAACGTGATCAGCAATTGCCAACATCAGCACCAACGCATTTCCCTGCGCGTTACTGTGTTCCCACACCTCTGCCATTGCTTTGACACTCATCCGGCAACCTCCACGATGCTGTCGTGGATCGCTTCACCAATCGCTTTGCAAATGCCGTCGATGTCGGTGTCTTCATGTCTTTGAGACGTGCTGACCCACACACCGACGACCTTGCCAAGCACATCGAACTCAACGTGCGTGAACAGCGAGCCAAACTTGCTGTCGATCTTCGTCGTCGTAGTGATCGTGCGGCTCATTGTTTCATCGCCTCAAACCGCTGAAAGCGCTCGTACTCTAACTCAGCGAGCTTGGCGCACGCCGGGCAGGCATCCTCGCCGCCGACTGTGTATTCACGATAGTCGGCTGTGTATTCACCAACCGCGACAGTGATCTCCGGCCGATAAATCATTCCTGATCCGTCACATCGAGGGCAGACAGGGTGATCATTACAGCCCGCTGTACGTTTTCGCGATCCCACATTGCGGTCCATCGATGCACCCAGTGGTCGTTTTCAAGGATACTTGAATGCTCCAACCAGTCGCCGACCGGCTTGAGCAAGTTGTCTAGATCGCGTTTCCGCTTGTCTGGTGGCCCGGCTCGTAGCTCCACAGCGACCGGCTGTGCTATTGGCAAGCCGTTCCACTGCGCTGTGAGCGATGCTTGTGTCAGCCATTGCTTGTAAACCGACGTGCGGTAAACGCCTCGGGCGGTGTATCTCCACAAGCGATTGGTGCTTGGCGGGTACGGCAGCAGAAAAGTCAGCGGCGTCATACATAGCGAGCCGCTTTTCGGAATGCTGTCAGCCGTGCGGTGTGGTCGCCTTCCCGTGCCTGCAAGCCAATCTGACAGAACTCACTGACAAGCGACGACATTGATCGCCGCTCGCCCGCTGCTGCCATCTTCAGTGCACTCGCCAAGTCTTCCGGCAAAACAAGCGTCGTCTTTCGTCCTTCTGTCATAAGTCACACCGTAATTATGTCGATGTGCCATATTATGACTATTGACGACGTTATGAATAGTGACATATATAGTGAACAGATTAGAACTTATCGTTAACAGAGAGGAACAGACTAATGGATATCAACATTCACATCGCGCAGCTTAAACAATCTGACGGCAGCAATGTTTACGATGTCGCGCTGCAAGATTTAAACGGACACCCTGAGACGTACCAAATGGTCCGCGTCCTCGCTTGCTCAGAGGAAGACGCACACGCTTTTGCGGAAAAGGTAAAAGACCTCATTGATGAGCACACCATTACTCATGTGAACGACATCACCTGCAATTACTGATTTCGCCAGACAGCACCTGCGGGTGCTGTCGAGTGAGATCAATCAACAAAAAGGAGACGACTAATGGCAGACAACCATTTGGCTTTTGATGTCACGCTACCGAACGGCATGACAATTCAAATGACCGAGGACTATGAAGGCGACAAATACCACGTTGTTGTCTTTGAAGCGGCGACAGATTGCCAGCCAGCAGAACACTACGACACACGCGGACTTAAAACGCCGACAGAATTTTTTGAGTACCTGCGGGCGCTTTCAAGTGAGAACAATTAACAAAAGGGAGACGAACAATGGCAGACCCAAAATACTACAACAGTTGGACGACAAAATACGATTTAGTTCAGCATGAACTAATGGGCGTGATTTTTGATCAAATCGACGCCGGGTACGATTTCAATGACGCCACAGTTAACAAGTTGTTGAACGGTAGACGCACAACGCCTGCGGAAATCATCAAGTTGTGTAAACAGCACGATTGCTTGAAGCGTTTTGCCCGCAAGGTAAAGGCAGCGCANTCATGAAATTTCAATACAATGACGGTGGACGATCCGCATATTTTAAAGGTACTGACGCCCGCGATTGTGTAGCGCGGGCAGTCGCTATCGCTGCAGGTCGCGATTATAAAGAAGTGTATGACCGGTTAGCTGACGGCAACGCAGCGAAGGGCGGCAAGCGATCTGCCCGTAACGGCATCATGACCAAACACAAGTGGTTCAAAGATTACATGATTGAATTGGGGTTCGTTTGGACGCCAACGATGACGATTGGCAGCGGTTGCACCACGCACTTGCGCGATGGTGAGCTGCCTGATGGTCGCCTCGTGTGCAAGACTGGCCGCCATCTCGTCGCAGTCGTTGATGGTGTCATCAACGACACGCACGATTGCAGTCGCAACGGTACTCGGTGCGTGTACGGATATTGGAAAGGTGTGCAGTCATGAAGCGCAAAGTCACAATGGAGTTAACTGTGCAGCAGGCCGCGAAAATACACGACTTGCTCGGGCACGGGCTGCAAGATGTAGAAGCTGCATGCCTGTATACACCACAACAAGAGGCAGCAGCACACCGCGCATATGACACGGTCGTGCAGGCACTACGCGAAGCATTCGGGGAGCGTCTGCATGACACCCCGTAATCCCAAATCAACCACGGCACGCATTTACTGTCGTGTCTCAACGCAGAAGCAAGGGCAGTCGGGCCTCGGGCTTGAGGCGCAGGAAGAGATCGGCAGGGCTAAAGCGAAAGAGTTAGGTCTGAAGGTCATCGAGGTCGTCGTTGAAGTCGAGTCGGGCCGCAAGTCGCGGCACGGCAGACCTGTTTTAATGAAGGCGCTCGCTGACTGTCGAGACGATCAAAGCGTATTGATCTGTGCGTCGATCTCACGTCTGGCGCGTAATTTCAACTTTATGATCAAGCTGACAGAAGCAGCAGAGCGTGACGGCGTGGGCATTGTCGCCTGCGACGTGCCTGATTTGGATCGCGAGCCGACGCCGATGAACAAGTTTATGTGGCGTCTAATGGCAAACCTCGCCGAGCTTGAGGCTGACATGACAAGCGAGCGGACAAAGGTGGCCCTGACCGCTGCCCGCAAACGTGGTGTCAAACTCGGGTCACCGGACAGCGTCAAGTCGAGCAAGCAAGGTCGTGCCGCGTTTCAATATGACACGATCAAGTACTCGAAAGACGTGGTGATGCCTGCGATCAAAGAAATAGAGAAGATCGGGATCGTCGGCTTGCGGGCAACAGCTCGCGAACTTAACGCCCGGCATGTTCCGACTTACCAACAGCATTTGATTGATCTCGGCGTCTCAACGCGGAAGCCCGGCAAGAAACCGCCGCAATGGCGGGCCGAGACCGTCAAGCGGGCGATTGAGAACGCGGGCAAACCATTACCGAAACGGGTGAAGAGCAGAGGGGAAGTGAAATGAACAGTCAGCGAGGAATTTTTCACAGCGATTTAACCGACAAACAGCATAAAGCGGCAATGCTCGGCTGGTTTGATAAAATGCGCGCAACCTCTAAAGCGTGCGGCACACGATTTTCGGTCATCCCTAGCACTTGGTTTTGGCGTCAGAGAATTCGAGCAATTCAGCTTATTACACAGATGCAATTGTCATTGTCAGTTGAAGTTGGAGAGGGCCCTAACCCGATTGGGCCGACGATGACTCAATGGCGCAAAGGCACAAATAATCGAAAAATCCTTACGACAGTTATCGTCAATCTGATTACCTCGTCGCGAATGCCGATCACGCGATCAATGGTACAAACGCACTGTGATACAAACGAGGTGCCGGTACGCAGTGATACGATACGTGAAACGCTGAAAGACGGCATTGATCTCGGCTTGCTTGTACAAACTGGAGCTGGGTCTAAAGCCTCATACCGCCCTACGAAACTGTTGATCGAAGAACAGGCGCTACGAACACACGCTCGGATGATTTCAGATAAATGGCAAGAAGCCGCACGCTTCGGAATTGCCTATAAAACGATGATTGATGAGAGCCAGATGACGCATGCGAATGAACAGAATGGCAAAGTGGTAAGCACCGATCATCAGAGCTACCTTGAACGCGCGTATTGGGGTGACGAAGGTCGCGGTGACAATGAATGATCGCCGATTTTTCCGACGATACCGCAGGAATTTCCGACGATTAATTGGAAACAAAGTAGGTTATATAGTGAACATAGAGGGACAAATGGAAGACACACCAAGAGGAATGGACCGGGTTTCTGCCGCCAAATATGTTGGCGCAAGCCCGACGACGTTCGACCGGATGGTCAGTGACGGTCGCCTACCGCAACCGCGACGGGTGTCACTGAAGCGGTTTGTGTGGGATCGTAAGGAATTAGACCGCGCATTCGATAAATTACCTCACAAAAAGCCGGGAAGTGATTGGTAATGCCGCGTAAACCTAAACGGCCAAAGCTGCCAAACTTGCCGCACTTGCGGCCAGTGCTGTCCCGGCACGGCAAGTGGTATGTGTATGTACAGAAGCACGGCAGAGGTAAAGCGTACCGGATCACAGCAGAGTACAGGACAGAGCCGCTTGCCTTTGTGGAGCAATACAAGGACGCTGTGGCGCAGTTAGAGCGCATGCCGGTGTCTACCCCTAGCAAAGACACAGCGACTCTCAGCGGACTCTATAGCGCGTTTAAACAGTCAGCCAAATGGGCGAGTTACAAAGAGGGCACAGTCGAAAGCAAAACCCGGCGTCTTGATCAACTCATGCGCGACCACGGGTGGAAGCGGTACGCGCAACTCAATCGCAATACGATGCAAGATTTGCACGACAAGTGGTGCGAAGATAACGGCACAGAGCAGGCAAAGAAATTTCTCGCTGATCTCTCGCCGATGTTTGAGTTTGCTGTACAGCGCGGGTATGCCGGTGCGGATTGGGTCAATCCCTGCCATAACATAACGCGGCGCAAACCGGAAAACGCACAGGGCTTCCGCGTATGGGAGCCGCATCACCTGCAGCAGTACGAGGCGCATCATCCGATTGGCACGATGCCACGGCTTGCTTATGAGTTGATGTTTTGGACCGGAGCTGCATCTGCTGATGCCTATCTGATCGGCCCGCAGCACATCCGTCGCGACACCAACGGCGCAGCGCGGGTGTATTTCGACCGGCAGAAAACAGGCGCACCGATCAACGTGCCGTTCCATCCTAACCTGCAGCACGCGATTGAGCAGACCGAAACGGGCGAGATGGTTTATCTGCTTACAAGTCACGGCACGCCCTTCAGATCAGCTAAAAGCTACTCGCAATGGTTCACCGCTACGGTCAAGCAAGCAGGTCTGCCACACGGCAGGCCACCGGTTGGGTTAAGTGCCCACGGTCTTCGCAAGGCAGGTGCTACTGCAATGGCGGAAGACGGTGCCAGCGATCATGAATTGATGGCGTTCTACGGTTGGAAAAAAGCGGAAACGTCACGCATTTACACAGAAAAAGCTAGTGCTGCGGTTATGGCAACCAACGCATCTGCGAGGTTGCGGAAGTGAACGAAAACAGCACAGAATATGCAAACGCAGGGAGTAAGTTTTGCAAACCACCCGCATTTTTGAGGGTATTCAACGGTTCTGAGGAGATAATGGCGCCCTCGGCAGGAGTGCCAGAAGCGCCGCAACCTATTGGAATTACTACATTCCTTAAAATAGTTTGCAAGTCAAATATCCTCATGAATACGCATGAATGCCCTCGGATATGTAAACCGAGGAGACTTTGTGATGGAGATAATCAAGACCTTGTTTGATGGCGTCGTGTTCTGCGGGGCACTCGCGACGATCTTTGCTTTGTTCGTCGTCATTGAGGCGTTCATCCGATGAAGCTGAGTAGAACAGGCGAGGAGAGTGGTGGGTCAGACGTGCCGTTTATCACGCAGGTCAGCGGCACGTATTTGATACCGTTTGGCAAGACCCCTAACGATGTCTTGCAGCGCCATCGTGATGCCCGTGACGGTGTCGAGGAAGACATTGCCACGCCCTATATGAAGCGCGGGAATTACATGCAGGACGGTGCCCTGCAGTGGTTCAATGACGAGTTTTGCGCCTCAGTCGTAGAGCCGAAAGTCGGGTATAAAAACGAGTGGTGTAATTTAACTGCGTCACTCGACGGGTTGTTCACAGAAGATTGGCAACACGACAATTATAAAATACCCGCTGGATCGCCGTGGGAATGTAAAATTCCGGGCTTTCCAGCCGAGCGCACAGATGGAATGGAGCGCGTTCTGCAGGTGCAGGCACAGATGGACTGTGTCAACGCCGAATGGGGTGTGATTGCAGAACTAGCGATGTCTGATTGCCGGTGGCGCGTTGCGATTGTGCAGCGTCATGAGCCGACGATACGAGCAATCCGCGAAGCGGTTGATGTGTTTTGGCAGCATATGGAGCACGGCACAGACTACGGGCCGCAGACCTCAAGCGAAGCATCTCGCATGTTGCTCGGCAATCGTTTGCCGGATCGCGTTGACCTCACCGAAAGCCCGACAGCCGAGATCATGTGTGAGGCGCGACAGCATCTGATCGATGCGAGCGAAACGTACCTGACTGCCCGGCGCACAAAACAATCGTGCGAGCGGATGATGGATGAATGCGGGCTCGTTATGAAAACCGTCATGAACGACGTTGAACGGGTCAAGTTGCCCGGCGGAATTACAATCAATCACACGACAACCAACGATCAAAAGCCGCGCCGGTTTTCGGTCTCGGAGCCTAAAACATGAGCAACGAAAAACGATATCGCGAGTGGTGCGATACGCTCGAGCGTCAATTCGACGTGATGCCGCGCTGGTACTGGGATCACGGGAAACGCCGCCAAAAATTTGAAGACGCTATGCGTACAATATTGGAGTACAAAAATGAACATCAGCGACCTCAATAGGGAGATTGATCAATACCTCGCATCCTTGCCGCAACCTCACGACAAGGCATTTCACAATCCTGCACAGATCAATACCAACTGTATGTATTGCGGTGTTGATGTGCCGGTGTCTGCGTACTCGGAGACGCCAGACTGTGAAGGCGTATATCCGCCTGTGGTCTGCGATCGATGTGCGGCAGAAGAGATCGAGGCAATCGAAAATGATGAAGCCTACGCGCAGCATCACAACAAAATGCAACACCTGCGCGAGTGCGGTGTCGTTATCTTAGAGGATCACAGACATGACAGATAATAATTTCCACGCTGACCTTGTAGCTGCACTGTCAGAGATCACTAACCCGCCGATGACGCAAGAAAACCCGCATTTTCGATCTAAGTTTTCGTCTCTCAAGGATTGCATTAATACGATAAGACCAGTGCTTGCCAAACATCATATAGCCGCCACGCAAATGGTACGCCACGGTGAGGCAGGTGATCGTGTCGTCACGCGACTTGTGCATGTATCCGGCGAGTTCGTAGAGGATGGCGGGATACCCCTTGCGAACACGTCAGACCCACAGAAAATGGGCTCGGCAATGACCTACGCACGTCGCTATGGATTGCTCGCAATATGCGGTGCGGTTGGCGATCCCGATGACGATGGCAACAAAGCGAGCGAGCCGGAACCTGTGCTAGCTGCACCGGTTATTAAACCGGCAGTGAGTGATGATGATTACGTGCTTGTGCACCTCAACAATAAAAAGCTGACGTTCGACACAAGCAAAGCGTGGGTAGACGCTTATACGGTAGAGATGCGTAATCTCGTAAACGACAAAAAAATGAATGTCGAAGAACGCATTAAATGTATGGAGATGTTTGAGCAAAAAAACACAGCGACACTCGGTTCGATTGCTGATGGTGCTGCTGCCGATTTGAAAGCGAAGAGACAGCAGGCAAATGACATGCTGCGGAGTGCAGCCGCATGACTTATCAAGATCACAAGCAGCGTTTCGGTATTACGAAAAATCAACTGCAGGTATTAAATTATCTGAAAGAATACATCGCAGAAAATGAGTATTCGCCGTCGATGCGTGAGGTTGCCGACGCCTGTGGCCTACACGTCAGCGCAGTATGGCATTGCGTTAACGCTCTTGAAGCGCGGAAATATGTCACTCGTCTCTACGGAGTGCAGCGGTCGATCACTATACTAGACTGATTGCTCTTAACCACGACTCACTCTCAGCGGCGGGGCTAAATAGCTTTGCCGCTATTCTTTTGGTACGCGTCTGCACCTCGCTGACGTGTAGAAAATAACAAAGGCGAACGTCGAGCGCACAGAGCGCGAATATGTCAATCTCGTCTGCCGTCAAAATGCGCTTTGTGGTGCGCCCGTACCCGGTAATGAATTGGTATTTGGTGCGGTGTCTCTGCAAGCCAGAAGACGATTTAACTTCAATGCGATACCAATGGTTTTCGTAATTCGCGACGATGTCACAGCCGTCTGTGCGGACAATGGCGGGCATGCCGCCGAGACGCTCGATTGAAGAGGCAGCGAGCAGGTCGCCCACCCTGCCCGCTCGCGTACTCATTTATCAGCGGCGGCTCTTATTTTGTCTCGTAGCACACCGTAGTCGATGATGAAGCGGGCAATCGCCGAGCAATTAGGTACGACGATGTCAGCCGGGCACGGTGACTTGAGCAGTTCAAGCTCATCTGCAGCTTGCGTCTGCACAGCGGTCCCGTACTCCTGCATCGGTGGCACGATCACGACACCCTCTGCCTTTTCAGCGCCGAGATAATCGAAATATGCACCGGTCGCTGATGCACCTGCGCCGACGATACTGCCGATGCTAGTAATCGCTGTCACGCAGCCGCCTTGCAGTATGAGGCACGCTGCGATTGCTATCCACCTGAGCCATCCGACGATGCGCCTCGACCTCGGCTGCAAGGGCTTTAGCCTTCGCCGCCTTGCGGACAACCCGCGCCAAGAGGACGGCCCCCCCGGCGAGTATCGCGATACCAAGTACGATGGTGACGACAACGGTCGTACTCAACTCTCTGCCTTCTCGCCGAGAAAGAACCCAGCGATCCCCGCCAAAGCGGCAAGGGCTGTGCTAATGTTCTGCATAAGGCCCGGATCGACGTTTACACCGATAAGGGCAAGCACGCCTGTGAGGGCAGCATAACTCGAGGGCTCGCGCAGTCTCTTGATCAATTGGGACATTTTGACTCCTGACGTTTCGGTTAAGTGTACGACCATATATTCGGTCTAGGTGAATCGGTTATGACATCAACATGCAAAAAGCGTTGATGGTGTCGGCCTTTCTGGTTTACGCCGATGCCTGTCACGCGGTCATCCGCGCAGAACAACTTCAGTAATTCGTATGCGTCTCGTCCGGTAGCTTGCACATCAACTGCGGCTCCGCTGTTGTGCGATCCCGGCTTGACCTTGCGGGCCTCGATTGGGTGCTTCTCGCACCTATAACCCGACGTTATTTTCATTGGTTTGCCGTACTTTGAGCGCACCGACTGCAGTACTTCAAGCAGCGTGGCGTCGAGCTTCAACGTGTCGCAACCGCACCGGCAGCGGAACTCGCTCTCGCTAAAGTTGGGATACCGTTGCCAGTCAATCATTAGTTATCGCCTTATGCTTTCCATTGTGCATGTGCTGTAACACATCAACATCTCGCCGGAGTGTCTCGCTCTCGACTTGCAAGCGTTCGAGGGATCGGTGTAGTCGCTCACGGTTCTCGGGGTCCATCATCCCGCTAATTACAGACAGGCGCTGTCCGACGAGGTCTGTTGCTGTGTCGTTCCGGTCAAGCCGTGCATCCAATTCGTTAAGGCGGCGAACCGCGTCTTTGAGTGTATCTTCAAGCTCCGAAACTTTTTGCCGTACCACGATGAACGACGTACCGACGCTGGCAACAAGAGCGCCAATGCTCACTAGCATTTCGATAGAAAGTTCCATCTAACTCCAATGCTTTTCGTCCGTTGCATTAAACGCTAAAATTTCCGCATCCGACTTTGATGTTAGCCCCGCCTCAATCTCGTTAGACTTTGCGCGGATCGCGTTCACGGAATCGATGACAGATTGCGCTGCCGCTCGAACAACTTCGTCAGTGCTTTGCAGATCGATAGAGGCGTTGCGCTGTCGCCAAGCTGGAGCGACCGCTAAAATTCGACGCTGCGCTTCTTCTTTAATGAGAGGGTGAAGGGTCTCGCACCACTCAGCTTTTGTTAATTCGCTTTCATTCCCTTGATGGTCAACAAAGTTTGCCATTCGTCACTCCATTAGAAGCTGCGTTGCGCTGACGGCAACACCGGCAGTTCCGTATCCGGCGTCTGTCGTGCCAACGGTTCCATCATCTTGAACAAAGAAAGTATCTCCGACTGTCATACCGCCGCTTGCCATTGTGACAACGCTGCCGGTCACAGCGATCTCGACCGACTGTCCGTCGCTGACACTGCTTTTCGCAACGCCGAGGAAGCGTCCATCAGTGCCGCTGTCTTTCACATTCGTCGTCGTTCGCGCTGCGCGAAATCCTATGTAGGGTTGGGCGCTACCGGAGAAATATTCTTTGATGAGAAACGCATCGATGTCCGGGCTGTACACGGGTTTTGTGTATCCCGCTGAAGCATTGCCCGCAGAACTGATCTCTTGATTGCTACCTAACAAAGTAAAGCTGTCAGCGGTTGCGTCTGAGCCTTTTGTAAACTGAACGACGCGATAGCTCGTTCGATTACTGTTGTCTTGATCTGCAAAAACACAGACTACATGCGGCGAATTCGGAATGCTTACCACATGACGAACATAAAGGTCTTCGTGGGCATCTTGTATTCGAGTAAGACCAGACGTTTTAAGCACGCCATCGGTGCCGACCGACAATGACATAAGAAACTCGCCGTCGAATTTAAATACGCGGTCTTTTGTAGCGTCATATTCCATTCGGCCTGCGGGCATAAACGATTCGGGATCGGTGCCATAGGTGCTGTTGCTGGGAATCGTGCCGCTGCTCTGACTCGTAAATGTGCGCGAGCCGCCAGAACTTCCGCCGACTGTACCGACTGAATAGCCGAATCCGTAACCGCTGGAGCTATATTTGTACGCGCCAAACATCCACTTGTCTGGCACAGTGAAATGCACTGCTTGGTGATAATACACATGACTTTGGCCAGACATGTCGCCCTCACCGGGATCAATTTCTGCCGTGAAATTCGAGAAGCTGTCGCCGCTGGCATCGCTACCAAGACTTATGTCAACAAATGCAATTCTGTGGCTCGTTGGTGATGTTGTTGATCCGTAGGCACCGACAAGCTCGTCAGCATCAAAACAGATTGTCGTTCCGTATGCCTTGTTTGAAGTTGACCACGTTAGAACAGGCGAGACCTTCATCACACCGGATGCGACATTAATCGTGTTCACCTTGACTTGACTACTTCCGCTACCGTGAGCAATCGTCCGAGCAATTGTCGGGCAATATCTCACGCTCCAAACGCCTTGCTCCATACTGTTGAGTGAAACTGGCGCTGCGGCTTGCGAGATAACGAGCGAGTTGTTCATGCTCAAAGCATACGTTCGCCCACCATTGCCCGAAATGTTGTTTTTGCCGGCAAATATGAAAACGTCAGAAGCTGTATCATAGGTAAGCTGATTTGCCTCGGCGGTGCTTTCTCCGCTCTGAGTATAGCTCGACGCACTAACTGCATGACTGACCGAGCTTGCGGCAATTTCCGATACAGTTCCGTTGGCGTTTAGAATAACGGTTTTTCCGGCGGTGATCGAACCCGAGGCAGTCGCGGTAACGACGCCTGACCCTGCCGGGATCGGTAGATTAGTTAGGTTGGCACCGGAGATTGCGGGAAGTGCGCCACTGCCATCGAGCTTTAAAATTTTATTTGCGCCACTCGTTGCAACGTCATCGGCAGTGATGACGCCGTAGCTGTCCACTGCTTGCTTTGTTCGCAGAGCAGTCATGACGTTCGCGTTGTTCGTGCCCGCCTCTGCCTCGGCTTGTGATGCGACGGTTACGTTAGCTGCCGCAGCGCTATTAGCGGCAGCAGTCGCGCTGGCAGCGGCAGCAGTTTGGCTTGATGCGGCAGCGGCGGCAGAGGTTGCAGCTTCTGCTGCCTTCGTGGTCGCGGTGGCTGCCGATGTAGATGCTCCGCTAATCTCTGTTGATGTCGGACCAAGCTCGAGCGATGTGCCGTTGCTGTCAAAGATAATAGACTTCCCGGCGTTATTGCTTGCCGTATCGTCGTACGGAAAAAACAGCGGGCCAGATGTGCCAGTGCCGCTCGTTGTGCGGTTAACTGTGGCAGGCAGTTGTATATTGCGAGACAGCAGCGTCTCAACTTGCTGGTCGTTGATGGTCAAGCGGTCTAGTGCGTCGTTGATGCTTGCCGCTGTAAAGTCGCCGCCCGTCGAGTAATCGGTCGTGCGTTCAATTGCCTGATCGCTTTCAATCGTGACGATGGCGTTGTTGGCAGGCGCGTTACCAGATGTAAACGTAACGCTGCCCGTACCGTCTGCATTCAGCGATGTGGTGTAATGAGTGGTTACTGTCTTCTCAGTCGTGCCTTCGCTAACCTTGATGTCACCGGCTGCAAGCACTTTGAAGCTAAAGGAAAACGGCCCGAGGTTGCTGCCGTTGCCCGTGTACTGTACTCGACGGTGAACTGCGTTGACGGTGATGCTCATGTCACGTTTCCATCTATTACGTTACGACTTCTTACACCTTCCACAAAATAAATCATAGCGGTGGCACCATTCGGTTGGGCGTTGGTTTCTGTTTATTGTCGATTAACCGTTTGGCTTCCGCTAACGCTGTACCCTCTGCAAACATCATTTCGAGTTGCGCCTTTTTTCGCCTCGTCAAAATTGAGTTAAGCATCTCTAGCTTGTCTGCGTTACTGACTTCGTTCCCACTGAAATCAAATTGATATTGCGGTTCGCTGATAACGCGCCGCATCTCTTGCAGCATTGTCTCGCCTCGATTGTTTGGCGCGTTAATTCCGCGCAGCATTTGATTGTAATAATCCGAACTAAGGTTCACGCCTTTCTGTTTACGCCTCGGCATCCGTAAACCGAGGTTTAACCGGACCATCTCCGCGTCAACCGCGTTGTATTCGGGCGTTGTTATTCTGATTGGCGAGAACCAATCCCACTTAGGCAACTGCAACTGCTCGCGCGGCTGCGCCCACAGGTTTAGTTTTTCCTCAACGGAATTACTGCCACCGGGCAAGCGCGACATCTTTTCATTGTATAATTCAATGAAACCTTTGTACCCCGCCAGCGTCTCCATCTCTTCGTTTAATTGATCTGAGGTTGGACTGACATCGCTTGCAAGTGGGTTAAGCGATCTTTCGATTGTCGCTGTTAGTGATCCAGTCGGTGCTGGTGCTGCAGTGACGAGAGCGTTGCCGACTTGCTTGGCAAGTAGATCGGCAAAGCGTTTTCCCTTCTCAGTTGTGCCCTCGTACTCGCTACCAAGGATTTCGCTGATGTCAAACAAACCCTGCAGCATCGGGTACTCTTTGATCATGTCGTACATCGCTGCGCCGCTTGAGATAAACATCTCCATCAGCGAATCCTGATCATTCTCATAATTGGCATAGTTTGCGTAGCCTGCCGCCATTGACATCACACCCGCAATCGGCGCAAGGCGACTGAAGTCGTAGCCTTTAAACTCGCCGTTGTCTTGCCGGATGTATACGGTATTCGGCGTCAGCTTTTGCCGACGCCACGCTGCCTGCGCCTGTTTGTTCGTTGGACCCGGCCCCGTGATAAATACATCGTCGGACATCTCACCGGTAGACAGCATAGCGAGGTACGCAAAGACGCCGCTGTAACCAACAAACTTAGCAATTGCTGCATCTGCCCGCGCACCGCCTGCTTTCAACTCTGTGTAAAAACCACTGCCCGGCATGATCGCTAACGGACTGCGCTGAAGCGTCTGTTTCACGATGTTCGTAGGCGTGCGATAGAACGGCACAATAATCTTTGCGAGCGGGTGTGACATCAATTTGGAGAACGCCCCAGCCCACGGCCCAAGCTCATTTGTGAACGTCATCACTCGCGCTGCATCTGTGGCGCTCGCAACTGTCGATGCGTCTTGGCGCGACATAATACGCACAGCCAGCTTGACCGCTTCCTCGTCGCTCATGCCTTCCTCTAAGGCACGATTGACCTGCCGCAATGCCTGCGCTCGGAGTTCCATATTGAAACCAAAGGCTTTAAAAAACTCGTCCTCTGCGAGCAGCAAACGAGACCCGAACATGCGCGTCAGGACACCATATAGATCAATTGCCTTGGCAAATCCGGTGCCCGGCTGTGCAAAACTCAGATCAAGATATTCAGCGCTAATTGCCTTAGAATCCCGCGCATCAATCTTTGTGGCATCAACGCCGAATGTCGGTTCCTCTGATCGTAAAGCGCGAGCAGTCGCGTGGATCGCGTCACGTAGTCCCATTGCTAAAGACTGCGCTTGACCAAGACCCTCCATCATATAGACGCGGTCTGGGCCACCTAGATTGAGACGCGTCATCTTGCGGGCGCTTTGTCGCAGCATTCCGACGACGCCTGCGGCTACGCGCTCAGGTATCTGTATCCCGGCGAATATCGCATTCGATGCGATGTTGACGGCATGCGTAACCGGCGAACTTAGTAGCCCGTTAAGATATGCCTCTGCCCACGCATCGAGACCCTTATTTGCCAAGACCTTCATGAAGCGCGACTTTGCAGCAGGTTCCTTTGGCAGCGATGTGTAAGCTGCTCTAATGTCCTGCACTGTTTCCATCGTGACGCCATAGTTGTCGTAGCGCGTCATGATCTCTGGCAGCGATGACGCGCGACCAACGTCCATCGCGCCTATGCGCCCAGCATGTGATAGAACTGACATCGAGCGACCGACTTCTGCAACCATCCCACTCGTCTGCATTTCAATTGCAGCAGCGATAGGCAAAAAGTCTAGCAACTCCTGATCGGTTCCGGTTTGCATGATCTCGTCAAGATGGACCGAGTAATTGAGCCGCGCCCAGATCGCCCGCGCTATTTGCTCGGGATTAACCTCGAGACCTTCAAGGTTTGTGGACCCATCTGCGCCCACTGTTCTCTTTTGTTTTTTCGATAGTAACTCGGCGACAACTTGATCCATTCCGACTGACTGCGCTGACCTCACAATCTCGTCAATCGTCATTTTGCCGCGACGTTTTTTTGCAATGTCATCTTCAAAGATTTTGTGGATCGCGTTTATGTAGTCGATCTGCACCGCCTCAAGATTTTGCTGAGACAGGTTAGGCAGTGGCACGCGTATCTCTGCGTCATCCGGCAAATTTAATAAGTCTTTAAATTGTCTGGCTTGCTCTGGCGTTGCTGAGTTGATGATGAACTCGCCCGCTGTTTCTTGCACGAGCGGACCTTGCTGTGGCTGTGGCGGCTCTGGTGCATCCAGTCGCCGCATCGCCTCGCGTATTATTTTTGGACCGAGTTTACCTGCAACCTGCACAGGCTCTGCAGGCGGCATCTCTTCGTCATAGGCAATAACATTCTGCTCTTCTTCGATTACCTCGTCAGGTATCGCGGACGGGGCAAGCACAGGCCCCTCGGCAAGCGGCGTCTCAACTTGCTCAAGTGGTAGCATAGGTTCAATTTCCATTACGCTCCCCCTCGACTTGTGACATCACAGCGGCACCGCCTGCGGCAAACAGCGGTACGCCTCTCTGCATAATGCTGTCGCGCATTTTCTTTGTGACCGGCAGCGTCCACACTTTGGTCTCAACGTCTTTAATATCGGTCACCCCAACCTTCGCGCCGAATTTCTTGCCCCACTTGGCTGCGTAGTTTTTCAGCATCTTGTCATAGAAGCCCTTCATGCCTTCGCCGCCGACTTCAAGATCGACACCTGTAAGCGAATAGCGGAAGTCAGATGCTCTCTCTACTCCTAGTAATTTTTTGCCTTCGCCTCTTACAATTTTATCGGCAATTTCCTGTCCAACAAAATTTGCCAACCCAGATGCGTCGAAAATTCCATCATTCGGTAAAGTTACTTCAGCTAAATCGGTATCTGTAATTTCAATTTTATACTGCCCGTTTTCTAGTGGTGTGTACTCTAGTGCGTCGATTTTTTTGCTTAGATCATACCGCTGCGCTTGCATCTTGCCGGGTGTCCACGCAATTGCGTCGTACCCTTCTTCTGCTGCCATACGGGCAACGCGGCGGAATGACATCTCATGCCACGTTTTCTTCATCGGAGCGTCAGGGACTTGCCTGTCCTGCGCCGCTCGCGCCCGCATATAATTTTCTTCCTCAAGGTTGCTTACATATCTCGCAAAATACTTCCGCGCATCTTGCTCATTAAAGACCACGCCCTTTCCAACAGACCGCGCGACGCCATTTCTGTCAGTCGTAACCCACTGCGTATCAGTTTGGCTTATGTCAAAGTCATCAGGCGCGTATGCTTTTGGCTCTTCAATTTCAGATTTATATCCTGCCTTGCGGCCCTTCTGATGCCAATCACTCTGTATCTCTTCGATGAATAGTATCCGCTCACCATCGGGACCGGTGCGATCATTGAGGCGCATGTGAGCTAGGACGTTGGGCTCGTCAAAGTGACCGCCACGGAAAGCATCAGTATTGCGCGTTTTATTCTGCACTTCATTGATTACACGCAACGCATCAGCTACCGCTGCTTCCCGACTATCCTTAAAGCCAATGTATTGACTGCCCGGCTCCTTCACACCGTACATTGGCCGATTGCCCATTCCTTCAGTAATTTTTTCAACAACGTAATTTGGCGGCAATTCGGTAATTTCATATTTAACTGGCAACGTCAGCAGCACCTCGCGATAGTTCTCGCCGCCGGGTAAGGTGTATTCGGAGAATTTGGTGCGGTCCCCAGTAACCTCTAATTTACGCTGAAAATCATCAAATGCGTCTAATATATCCTCTGCCGCGTCACGCCCTTCCGGCGTAATCCCCTCTAAAACATCATCTAAATCACCCTCATTTCCAAATTTATTACCAAAGGTAATAGACTCCGGGTTTTCCAAGTCGTCTATATTTACACTCACATACGTTCCACCATTCGCCTCATATTTGGCGACTAGGTCTTTTATTGAGTTTTGAAATTCATCAACTGTGCCACGGGTCGGGTATGCGACCTCCTCGAGCTGCACTTGATTGGCCTGCACGTACTCCTGCACCTCGGCTTTCGTCACCGACTTCTTGCCTCTTAAGAAATCGTCTAGCCCGATCCACGCCATCTCCTCCGGCTTGACGCCCTCACCCTTTGCAATCATCGACCGCATCTGCGAGGCGCTGCCCTTCTCCATCGGCAACGCTTCGACAGCGCGATTGACCGCGCTATAGAAACCGATGTCGGAAACGTCAGCGGCTTCTGTGCTTGGCACGCCACTCGGTACAATGCCGCTCGCCAGTACGTTGCTGTCAGTGGTATCCCCCATCGCGCTGCGAACCAACCGAACGGCTGGCGCAATAGCTGACGTGCCAACCCCTATCGGATCAGTCATGAACGCAGACATCACATAGCGACCGAGGTTCATCAACATGCTGTCTTCCGACAGATCGACTTCTTCGCCGCTGCTTTGATCTGTAAATCTGCGCGGGTACAATTGACCGAGGTGCAGAATATAATCGTCGGATGGAACACCGAAAAACGCATTCGCTGCAGCGTCGTAGTAATCGCCAAGCGGGACAGTCGGGTTTTCAATAACCGCTAGCTGATAGTCAATCGGCTCAAGCGTTCCGTCATCAATGTATTTCTCAAGTTCAGCGATACGATATTGCTGGAAAGCCGCGCCGAAATCTTTAGAAAGTAACTCCGCAGCGGGTGACATAAGTTCTAACAAGCGCCTAGACGGATCGTTTTTGCCGGGCACCTCTTGCACGGGTACGCTCATCTCAACGTCAGGATCGAAGCCCTGATAGATGTTACCGCCGAGAATAGGGAGGTTCTCAGGCCCCGGCGGCGGCGGCGGTATCATGAACCCATCTCGCGTCATGTGCAGATTGTCTTCGCTCGTATAGGTATTGCGAGCGTCCGACCGGCTTTCTAAAAATTTGCTAATTGCGTCCATCATCGGGCTTCTATTTGACTGATAACTAAATAGGCTTGCAGAGCTAATTTCGCTGCGTCCTTCTGCGACTGCTGCGCTGTACTACCCTCCGCGACAAAAGAACGAAAAAACTCTCGGCTCATTTCTGGTCGCTGTGCTTCAGGGGTATTACGCGTTAAGTCGTTAAATACTCGCTCAATCACTTTTCTTTGGATATCAATCTGTCGCACATTTTCTTTAGTTTTGACATCAGCTAGCAATTTGCTGACAAGCGATTCAACATCAAAGAAATCTTCTGACGTTCTCGGCTCATTATTTTTAATTTTCTCGCGTTGGACTTTTATAAACTTGTCCCTCTCGCGAGTTACTCGCGCGTCTATTTGCTCATAATAAAGACGCTGAATTTGTTTATACTTAGTTAATTGGTCGAGTTTATTTATTAGGTCTTCGTCGGTCACCCGCAGTGCAATTTTTGCGTCTCTCAAAGCACGTTGTATATTTTCGTCGCGTTGTGCGATTGTGCTTTGCAAGAAATCCGCACGATCTGTTTCGTTCAGTCTTGCTTTTGCAATATCTCCAAATTTCAATATGCCTAAACTGCGTAGCTGTTTAAGTCTTGTTATATCTTTGAGGTCTGATGTCAGGATGGTTTCGTTGCGATCAAGAAATTCTTGCAAGTCTGCGGCTTCATCGTACCGACCAAGGTTATTGTATTGTTTGACGACTTTTTGTAACTCTTCGCGATTATTTTGCTCGATGAGTTGAGGCACCGTTGATTGTATTTGCTTGAATGTTTTTAGCTCTGCAGCGTCCGCTCGGTTATCCGCAAGCTCTTCCGCTTGATTGTACGTTTTAATTAAATCCATCACACCGTCGAAAGATTTGGCTCGACTTTGCTCGTCCATCATTTTCCACATCTCTTGCAGACGTGGCGGGACATTGTGCGATTTTTTACCGCTGACGAAGGCACGTAATTCTTGAAACGCGAGCAGCGGATTATCGGCATACGCCGGGCTTGTCTGTGCCCAGTTGCGGATCGCGTTTACCTGCGCCTCCGCTATTTTTTCATTATAGTCAGCTTGAAATTTTAATATTTCTCTCGGGTCAACGCCGCCATTTTGCAGCGCACTCGTCAAACGTCTTCGACCGGCTTCGATGTGTGTTTTGAGATTTGCACCATTTTCCTGCGGAGCGTAGCCACTGACGATGTCTGATGCTTGTTGAATTAACAGCGTGCCCGACGCAACCGCATTGCTTTTGGCGAGTTTTGTTTGCCGCGCCATATACTCACGCGTGAATTGCACGACTTGATTGTTGGCGAGTATGCCTAACGACTTTCCGACCTTCGCGCCCGACTGCGGCGATACAGCGGACAAACTGCTCGCAAACTCCGACACTGCGCTGTCAAGTTTTGCCGTCAAGATAGACGGGTCCATAGCTGGATCAGCCGCCGCTTCAGCAAACACGTTAGTCAAATATCGCCTACCGGCGATGTCCATACGATCCTCTGTAACCGCGAGACTGCCTTTGTACGCTGCCTGCTGAAACACGTTGAAGCTGGACGCATCACCGGGCAAATCAATCGGCTGACCTGTCTGTGCTGCTTGATAGACTTCTTGTGCCGTCGGTGCGTTAGCTGCGCCAAAGGCAAGACCTTTAGTCTCAGCTTTCGCCACAGCCATTTTATTCGCCGTCGCTGCGAATTGATCAAGACGAGTTGAAAGCGAGCCCTGCATATTTGCCTGTATTTGCAAAGCAGGGTCTGCGCCAGTCGGCACACGCACGCCACCCGCTACAGGTGTGACCATACCTTGCAAAAGTGACGCTCTGGGAAATCGTTCAGCCATCAGAAATTCAATACCGGGAAAGTTCCAGCTTTGCCCATCGGATTGAGCGAACCAAGTCCGCCCGGTCCACCAACCCCAAATCCGCCAAGTGGATTTGCCCCGCCCGGCAGATTGCCACCAATACCTCCGCCCGGCGTTTGCACCGCTGCGAAATTAAACGCTGCCATTCCTATCGTCATTAGCGCACCCATCACGCCAGCTTTCTTCGCTGCCGAACCAGCAGCGCGAGCGCGAGACGCCTGATACAATTGCATCTGCGCCTGCTGCTCTCCGAGCAGTACCGTGATGGCCCTGTTATTATCTGCCATTGCGTAATTTGTTCCACCGACATCAAGTGCGCGGTTTTGCAGTCCGAACGGATTTCCCGAAAACGGATCGATATTACCTGCACCGGCGGCGGCGTTAATCTTCGCTAAATTAATGAGCGTTTTTTCGAGTTCTGAAACAGCTTGCGCCTTATGCTTGAGACTTTCCTGCTTTGCTGAAAAACGCGTAAACTCGGCTTGCACTTCAAACGCACGCGCTTGTCCTTCAAACATTGCTGCCTGCGTGCGGCCTCGTTGCACTTGCATTGCAGCGCTGGCAGCGGCAAAGGCTAATGCGACACCTTGTGCCATCTAATCCCCCGGCGACACGCTGACGCGATAATCAAGCGCGAGCAGCGTCATAAACAAAGGTTGCGACTGCGTAACCTCGACCTGACCTTTGCGGTCATATCCGAGAAACGGTCCGATTTGTTTGGTGCCGGTAAACTTGCTGACACCCTCGTCTAGCAGGTTACTGCCAAGAGCGCGGAACGGAACATCAACACCGTTGATCGTCATGCTCTGCGTATTGTCAAGGATCGCGCTGACACGCACGACACGCTTTTTTGCACCTAGCACTGGGCCTTGTGGCAGTCGCGTTTCCACCGGCATTGTGCGGGCAAGCGGTGTGGTTTTCGTTGCCCCGGCGAGCGTGTCGGTGAAGCTCGGATATTCGATTCCGATCTCGAGGTATGTTGTCGCCGTGCGATCTGTCGTAATCGCATTGCTCGATACTGTTTCGTCACCGAGTACCGAGTCATCTGCAATAACCTTAACGCTCTCACCTTCAAGATGATTTAGGCTGGAGACTGACGTGCTGCCCGGCAAATTGCCTGCAGTAGCGGTGAATTGCAGAGACGCGTCTGTCGTGTGGTCTGCATCGAACACTTCAAGATAGTAGACAGTCGCTGAGTTGATCGTGCGCTTGACCACGGCATAGACCAGCGGCACGTCGGCATCTTCAACGCCGACATCCTCAAACGTGCCCGACGTGGTCAGCAGTGAGGGTGCCACGACATTCTGCGAGCGCAGTATGCTGAACACTGCCATACTACCGTCACCGCTGTTGACGATGTGCAGCAGATCGCCCTCGTCAACATTTGTGCCCCGGCGCATCGCCATTCGCGACGGCGTCTGCAAAAGGTGAGACGACAGCATTGAGATGTCGTTAGATATGTAGCTGCCCTCGATGTCGGAAAACAGAAACTCGCGGATCGCCTTGCCACCGCGTTGCAGGTACAGCGTGCCGCCTTCAGTAGATACCGGTCGCGTGCCGCCTTGTGATCCACGGCGCGTTGAGGGTTTAAATATAAAGTTGAGCGGTGATAGTGGCTCGCCGTCAAGCTGCGGTACCACAAACTCGGTCCCCGTCGTAAACACTTGAAAGTCGCGACCGGAAAACACGCCGACAATAGCATTAACCTGATCGGTGTCGATTGTCGCCTCTAAGCCCTCGTCATCTAACGCCTGCCCCGGGTCGTAATTAAAAAACTGCCCGACACGCGAGCCCCATATTGTCGTCGGCAAGTTTTGTGCGCCACCGATTAGCAGACGGCCCTCATGAAACGCTGCACTGCGAGGCCAACCCCGGTAAGTACTCCACGCGTCTTCATAGCCGCTTTCCAGCACCCAATCGCCGGAAGAGATTGCAGACGTATTGAAAAACGGTATTTCGACCTGCGCCTCAACGACAGTCGTTGACGTGAAGCTGACAATGCGTGCCCGGCCAAAGTTGTTTATGTTCTCGCAGTATTGGTTGACTACACTGCTGACTGTGTAGGTTGACGTAGCGTCGGGCTGCGTCGTCCACGCAGATGACACTGTCGCGACCTTACTACTGCCGACGTAATCGGAGATAATGCGGGTCTGACCGTTGCCGGTTCCGCCCGTGATGCGGATGGTAGACCCGTTGTAAATGTCGTCTGTGCTGAGTGCGCCCGACTGCAGCGTGATTGTTGCGCTTGCACCGGCTTGTGCTGTACCGCTATCGCCGTCGTGGAACACGGCAGAACCTGCCGTTAGCGTGATTGCACCATCTACCTTTGACGGCGTTAACGTCGCTGCCGGGTTCGTTTCCGTTATTGTAAAAGCAAATTTCGGTATGAAATCAAAAGTCAAATCGCTGACAGTCCACGTTGAGTGCGTGTCGCCGCGCACAATCTTGAGCGGCGTCATCGTCTCTTCGAAGAGCAGCAACGTGTCAGCGCTCTGCGTGTACCACAGGTTCGACAGTCGCGCAGATGTGACGCCATCAGTGACGCCACTGACGCTTGAAGACACGTCGAGGAAGTCATCACTACCGCCGTTGATGCCAGTGACTTGCGTGCCCTCGCGAAAAATGTACATGCGCGTTCCGACGAAAATGAGCATGTACGTTTGCGTGGTGGAAAACTGGAACGGTACCAACCGAACGCCATTTTGAGGCGAAGCAGCAGACGGAATTTCAAACAAAAACTTTAGACCCGGTCTGCGCTCAATCGAGCCCTGCGGCTTGCAGATCACATTCCGCGCACGCTCAAGTGCACTTTCGTATTGGCGCAAGTCAATGCGACCGCGTAGCTCGGGATTGATCTCACCGACCGCGAAATTCGTCTGCACTTTGATGACCCTGCTCATGCAAGGGTCAGCCGTGTATCAATCAACGGGAAGTCTTGTATGAACGAGGTGCCGCTGCCCATACCATCGACTGCAGCCGCTTGGCGAAAGTATCCACCACGCCCGCCCTCTGCTGGCGATCCGTATGCTAGTTGATGGAAATACGCGCCTTTTTGCGTCTGGTCAGTGACCGGCTCGGCAAGAATGCTCGCCATCACGTATTTTAGAAGCTGCACGAAATACGACGGCATCACCTGCTCTAGCGGGCGGAATTGATAGTCAATCGTGATGTTTTCCTGATCGGTAATGATTGCCTGCTCGTAGACTTCCCAACCAGCAGTGATCGGCACAGCGCCTACGTCGCTACTGTTGAACACAGCGCGAGGTACGCCGGTCAGACTGTCGCTCGGCATCGGGTATGCAAAAGAAAACTCATTAACCGGGGCCGTTGCTGATCTTGCTAGGTCTTGTTTTTTGACAGACCACGACCACGGATATTTTATGAGCAAACTATCGCGAGTGTGCGGGTAAAGTTCCGCGCTGAGATTGGCGCTTGTGGTCCCGTCACTAAACGACGAAATCGCACTCTCTCCCAGCAATTGGAGAGCATGCGAGCAGATCGTGACCTCGGTGTCGTCAGTAGCCATTGCTTCTCCGGCGCTTGGGGGCAGGCTGGAAGAGACCTGCCCCCGTCGCGGGAATGTCGGCGACGTTGCGGATCGCCGACTCTGGGATTAGTCGCTGTCGGTCGCCGTAATCGTTAAACCGTCAACGGTATCGACTGCTGTGCCAGTGTTGGAGTTGACGTATGTCCACGTCAACACGGGCGTGCCGCCGGTCGCTGAAGCAACGAGAATGACATCGTTGACCTTCAACAAGTCGGCTGCGCTGTTAAAGTAGTTGGCCGCTCTCACAACCGACTGCGCGTCGGTGGTTGAGTACGACCATATCTGCGGAGCGTTACCGGCTTTATTTCCGCCACCGATAAGGTTCAATCCATCTGCATCATAAGCCATTCGCTATCTCCTAGCTCTCGCGGGTTGTTATGCGAACGATTCCGTTGTCATCGACCGCCACCGCCCCTGCTGAAAGCATGCAGTTCGTCAACCACGCAGCCCGCTCAGGCACATAGTTGATTTCGGTTTTGATTCCGATGCCTTCGGCGTACCCGAGTGCGGACTTGTGCATCGCGTAGCAAGTGCGATCAGAACTGCCGTCAATGGCAAGACCGCCCTCGTCCATATCGCCCATCACGATCACGGTGAAACCCATATACTGGTCTACCGCACCAGACATAAGCGCACGCGCTGACACATAATCGACGCTGGTCGCCTGCTCTTCACTGAGCAGGTTGGCAAGTCCGTTAGCGTGAATGATCAGGAAACGATCTGTCGCCGGGACGTTCTTGGCGTTCAGCTTTTTGGCTGCCTCGCGAATTTTTGCAAAATTTAAATTCGAGTTGCTTCCACCAATTGAATTGGCGACCGTTTGCGGCGAGCTTGCCGCATCAAGTGCGTCAATTTTAATTTGATCAGCACGACGACCAATAGCGTTCGACACGACCTCAACGAGTTCTTGCCGTTCGTCGTAGTTGACTTTTTGTTGATCAAAAAGCGAGGTGTATTCCGGCGCTACGAAATCGGTCAACGTCGCTGTGACGTTCGAGTGAGTGATGTTTAGCGCCGATACGTTTGCGGACGGGATGTGCACGGTGGCTTGTCCCGATCCTATTTTTGGGAATTGGACTGTACTGCCCACGACGCCGGTACGTGTGCGAGCAATAGGCTGCAATTTTTGCACAGCAGCATAAGCTTGCTTCACCTCGGCCTCGAAGAGCTTTACGAAATTTGTTGAAAGGCTTACAGCCATATCGAAAATCTCCGAAAGGGTTATGACAAATCGCCGAGACGTTAGGGACGAATGTCCGGGTCAGGCTTGCGCTGTAGCGCCGCAGACCGATCCTTACGGAGTAGGGTCACGTAATCAGATACATACTTTTCGTCATATGTCAATTATTACCTTTACGACTTCGGACAAAAAAGACCCGGCACAAGGCCGGGCCAGTTCCCTGACTATGAAAGCGTCAGGCACGGAGGAAACTATCCAAATGTCGGCGCGTGACCGTCTTTGCCATAGACACGCTCAAATTGCTTATAAACCTTATTGCGGAATGCCGGGTTTGATTGGTATTCCGGCGAGGCGATCAATTGCTGCAGTTCGTCGGCTGTCGGTGTGTCGTCGCCTTCCGGCGTCACCTGCACCGGCACCGGCTTCTCGCCGTAGTACTGCCTTAGGCGTGTCAGGGCGCGGATGCCTGCAGCCGTACCGCCCCAAACCTTAAACTCTTCAAAATCGTCCTCGGTCCACACACCGCGCTGTACCAATGACTGCGCCCATTTGACCTGCCCGTTGATCATCTCCTCGGCGCGCGGCCCAAGCTGTCGCAACTCTTCCTCTCTATCGAATTGCTCCTCGATTGGGTCTTGCTGCTCTGGCATTTGCTCCATCACCATTCCGACGACGGCCTCAAAGTCGTCTTGCGTCAAACCGCGATCTTTTGCGACTGCGCGGAACTTAGTGAGTAGCGCGTCATCTTCCGGCAGTTTTTCTTGCAGAAATTTAACGTCGTAGTCCTTATCCCCTTCGGGGATCAGATGCTTGCCGTTGCGTAGCTTCTTGTAAAGTTCCTGCTGACTTTTTGCGAGGTTCTCATAATCGGCCTCGCCATTTTCAGCGTTCCAAAACCGATCCGGCAACCACTCAGGCTTTTCGCCGCTCGCAGCCTTATCGACATGCTCAATGGCATCGTCTTCTTGTGCAGGCTCTTCCGTTTCAATTGTTAAGCAGCATCCAGCAGGCCGGTCTCCGGCGCTGCCTGCTCTTCCATTTGCTCTTCGCTCATCTCTCTTTGCTTCTCTCTGCTCTGTTTACAATCTCGCGGATTAAGGCATTTTGCCCTTCGCGGTAATATCCGAACTCGGGATCGTAGCCCGGTGCCCACGCGGGTTGGTGCAAATATGCACCACAGAGCCACTCCAACATCTTCTCGCCGTCTTGGCTTTCAAGTATGCGATTAAGTGCCCGGTCGAGTTCCGCCGCTTCTGTTTCAGTTTGTTTCAGCGGCAGTGGGCTGTCAGCGTTGACGCCCTCCCACCCCGGCGTGGTTATGTCGATGATATCTGCGCTCACTTCTTTTTTCGCTTTTTGGGCATCGTTTTGCCCATTTTTTTCTTCATCATCGGCTTCTTCATTTTGCCTTTTCCGTAATGTCCGGGCATCAAATCACTCCTTCTGTAGCTGGTGCAGCAGGTGGCTGCATCGGCATGCCTGCCTGCTGCTGCTGGATAAACTGCATCGCCTGCTCTTCAATCTCGGCACGCTCTTCCTGCGTGGTGCGTACCTCTAACGGCACGCCGAGCTTGTCTGCGACGAAATCGCTGACTGCGGCGTAGTTAATCATCGCCTGACCGACCGGACCAAGCTGCGAGCTTATTCCAATCCACTGCAGTACGTCCTGCACCTCAGTCATATTTTGCGCCTGAGCCAGCGGGCTAACCGGTACGACCTTGACCTCTAGGCCGTTAATCTTGAGCGGCAGCGTAATCAGACCGGCGTCGTCCATAATCGACATTGACCTGCGGACGAGAGGGACCATCGTCTCGCTGATTAACCGACCGAACGCACTTCCTAAATTGGTGGCTAGCTCGCGCATGCGTTCCACAATCTCGGTAGCGCTGCGAGCAGACATATTATCCGGCGGCAAGCTGTCATCTAGCAGCGTGCGCTTGATGTTCATCCGTAAATCCTGCAGCACGATCTGACTAAGTTGCAGGTCGCCTGCACGCGGCAGCGGCATAAGTGATGGGCCTGCGGGGCCAGCGTTTCTCGCCACGGGGATGATGGCACCCGGTGCAACGCGGATCGTCTGCGGATTCAGCACGCCGTCATCGACAGCAGTATACATGCCGCTGATGCCAAGGCTTGCATTCTTTAACAGCAGTTCGACGGCCTTGTTGAGTGTCAAAATATCTGCGAGGCAAGCGACCACAGGACCGCGTCCGTAAATCTCACCGGCAATCTTTTGGAACCTGCTGACAATCCACGGGGATGACTTTAGCTCGCGGTACACGAGCATCGCGTCGTCGCTGCGATCTTGTTCGCCTTTGTAACAGATGTAATACCCAAAACTGCCGTCGCCGTTGCGGATCGTGCTTTCCTGCAAGTCTATTGGTTTATGCGGTTCGTCTTCAACAATGCGCCGCAAGACCTCGGGTAGCTCTGCGTCTTCCCAAATGCGGTTGATATTCTCAGCGGCTACGCGCACCCGGCGATACACGTTTTCGACGTTGCCATTGGGGCCCTCTTCCAAGGCGACGAGGAACTGCGGAATTGACTGAAATCGAATCGGCTCAAGGTCGTCACCCGCCTGCACCAACATCACGCCCGTCCCGACACACAAGTCCATCAAGAACTCGCCCATTGCGAGGTCGAAATTTGTTTGCCGGATCAGGCTGAAAAATTTATGCGTGTATTTTTGCAGACCGTCTGCGACATCCGCCCGACTCTCTTCCGGTATGTCAGTGCCGGGCTCGAGCACCATCCACTTTCGATCCGGCGGAAACAGGCCCGACTGTATGCGATTGGCAAAACGCTGCACACCGTGCACGGCGGTGCTGTCAAATACGGTCGAGCCTTTTTTACGCCCGCCTACTTTGCCGTCGTAATATCCGTCATAGAGGTTTCTCTGTGGCAGCGCGTACTCGTAGCATTGCTCATACAGATCGCGAAAAGTCTCTTTACGCGACCACGCAGCATTATAGCGTTTCGTCAGATCGCCGACTGATAAGCGTGCCATCACTGCACTCCTTGTGCGCTACCGCTTATCAACGCTCGCGCTCTGCGTGGTCTACGCTTGCCCATCGGTTGGCTGTTTTGACTCTGTTGCGCTTGTCTCAACGGTTGCGGCGCTAAAGACTCAGTCGGCATTGCACCAAAAACTTGCGGATTATCTCGCGCAACTTGCTCGGGTAGCATGCCAGAGTTAATTAATTGCGGACGCATCACTTTAAAAAAACTAGTCCCTTGCCCCATTAGCCGGGCCCTAGCGTGGTGTTCAATGGTGCTGACGCGGTCGTCGTCCCGAGTGCTTCACCGGTAATTCCGAGCGGCGATCCGCTGATCAGTGCCCGACCACCACGGCGCGATCTGCGCTGCGCGGCTTGTCGGCGCTGTGTATCTGTGCTCTCCACCGGTTTTGGCTCGGGTGCAGGCGGCGGCGGCGGAGGCGGCGGGGGGGCCGATGGCCTTGAGACAATCCCACCCATTACCATTTCTCCTTATTCGCCCAGTATGCTGCTGACATTTTACCCTTCGCTATATTCTTCGCGTGGCGTGCTTTAAAACTTTTACGTCTCGCCTTACCTTTCGCAGTCTTCGGCGCGGAACCTGCACCGCTTACACCTTGTTGCCCAAACCTAATGAGCTTCACCTGATCGCCGCTTTTTGCGAGTACTGCGTGCGACTTTTTAGGATGGCTCGGTGTCAATTTTGGCCGATTGTATCCGCTAAATTTTTCTCCCCTGTATGTGACGCTCATGCCGTGCGATTTGCTTGCTGCCGCGAAAACTCAGTCGTATCGGGCCCGAGTGTCGTATCCTCTGGAATACCGAGAAATGGATTACTGTCATCCTGCGATAGCAGCAAACGGCGACCTGATTGACGGCGGGCGCGTTTCCGCGCAGCGATTTGCTGTTTGTTTTCGCGTTCCTGCTGGGCGAGGCGCTCGTCCTGCTCCCGCTGTCGCCGCAAAAGCTCTGGATCAGGGCCCGGTGGTGGTGGTGGCGCTTTCGCCCCCCCAAATAATGCTGCCATCGTCTACCTTTGCATACATATAAAAGTCGCTGCGATCTGGTCCGTAGGACTGCAGCAACCCTTCACGCTTAAATTTAAGGTATTCGATAAATTTTATCGCTGATGCGTTGTGTGAACATACAGCGCACTGCATACGAACGATCTGCATCTCTGCCGTAAATATGTTTAATAGACGTGTAGTTGCCGTCCAAAACGGACGTACAACAGACGTAATTGCGGTATCTGTCAGCATCCACAATTCACCGACGCCGTTCCACAGCTTGATGCATCCAACGATGATGATCGGCTTGCCCTTATGACAGCCGACAATTGCAGGCCCCATATTGTCGTATGCCTCAATCACCTTATCGAATTGCGGGATATGGTTGAAGAACACACGATCAGGCTCGCGCAAATCCATCATTTGCAGCAGCGCCGGGTGGAAAGGCACAAGCTGGCAATCAAAGCGCGGCAGACCGCAGGCTTCTGTCAGGGCTGCGTAATCCTCAAGCAAAGACATCGAAATCTAATGTCGCTTGCGGCATCCGCGCCCACGTCGTCGGTGCCCGTGTCATTCTCTTATGCTCGCCGCCACCGAGTACGAGATAGCCGTAAGCGTCACCGATGTGGCTGTGTTCGTTTTTGTTGGGCACGTCGCGGAAGCGCTCTTGCCCGGCACCCATCGACACGCGGCTGAAATGATAGCCGCCTGCGAGTGCCTTGCGGGTGCGCGTGCATTTTCTATCGACCAGCAGGCCGGGTGCCTTATCGATGTAGCGGATCATCGGTGAAGCCATCGCCTCACGTCTCGTTTTCCAGTCGTTTGTCGCTGCAGGGCGAGCGGTCAGACCCAACGTCTTGAGATGATCAAACGCTGTCACCTCGAATATCTGATCGCGCTGCTGACCGGCGGGATCACCCCAGATCATCACCTCAGCTTTCGGAAACAGCGTCTCCAACTCTGCTTTCAAGGTGTTGCCAAACCTCTCCAACCCCATATCGAAGGTCACGAGTTCATGAATAATTCGCCACTGACCGCTGACAGAGCGCTGCCCAAAACAGGCCGCAGGCGTAAGGCCAAAGTCTAAGCCGATCTGAATGGGCAGCGACGCGTCATACTCAAGGCTGTCTACGGTCATGCTTTCGTCGTCGTACTCTGGCGTGATCGGCTTGCCTTCCTGCACATAGGTATATTCGCCTTTCGCATAGCAACGTATCCAATCGAGTTGCTTGCCGCCGACAAGCTGTTCGTAATAACCGCCCGGCAGGTTGGCGATGTTCTCGGCACTCGGGTTTACCTGCCACCATTTGCCTGCACTCTGTACGAACCCGTTGAACTCGGGTTCGCTTGGCAAGTCGTCGGACGGTGTCTCAATCACGCCACCCGGTTGCTTGTAAAATTTCCACGCGTACTCGCCTAGCGGTGCCTCGCCACCTTCTGCCAAGCGCCACCACCAGTGGTCGTCGTGCATCGGGTTTGTGTCCATCCATATGCCCCGCCACGACGGGCCACCGTCTGCCTGCACCGGAAACCGGCCAACGCGGTGCGTCAGACCGTCAATGATTGCTTTCGGCAACTCTCGCGCCTCATTGATCCACGCGCCAGTCAACTCAAGCGACAGCAATTTCCGCACGTCTTTTGGTTGATCAAGTGCAAGAAATATCACCTCGCAATCGACACCGGCTGCACCGTCTCTGCTCGGCAGCTTGATGTGATGCGTTATGGGCGGCGACCAGTGCGCCCTGCCCCAGATGTGTTCTGGGAAAATTTCCATCCACGTCTTCAGCGTCGTGGTCCGCAGCATCGGGTACGAATTTCGCACGACAGCAAACCGCGATCTGCGGATGCCGTCACGCGGGCTCGGCTTCTGCTTTACAGCGCGGAGCATGATCTCGGCAGCGCAGGCGTAACTCTTGCCGCTACCAACCGGCCCCATTATGCCGCGCACAAAATTATCATCGCGCAGGAAGTTCCACACGGTACGGCTTTTGCTAAAGTCGAGATTTAGGCTGGCTGTCGGTTCCATCACAATCCTCGAAATTCGTTGATCGGTATCAGCGCGACGACATCGTTGTCTTGCTCGTCGTTGCGATCTTTACGCCCACCAAGTGCCACCTTGTACTTACAAGCAGACTTCCCAGCGACTTCTGTCCAACCGACGCAGTCTGTCCATTCAACAACTAAAACAATCGGCACATGCGTAACCTTATGCAGCGCCTGCGCTGATATCATTTTTCCGAGACTGACCATCATCGTTGGAAACGCATCGCGCGGTATCGTTCTGCATTTCAATTCAGCGAATCCAACGAGCTTGCCGTCACGTAGAAAGGCATAGTCGATCCCGTATCGGATCGGCAGCTTCCCGACAGAACACCCCCACGTTGCGATAAGTTGCTCGGCAAGGGTGTGCTCTTTCTCAAGTGTCGTCTCGTTTTCGTACAGCGGGCGTGCCACTCACATCCTCATACGTTGTCTCCACGACATCGGGGCCGACCATCTTGATCCCGACGACGCTCGGCGCATTGCTCTCTGTTGGCGGCGGCTCCAGCAATCCGGCAGACTTGGCAAGCACGCGGAGAACAGAAATTTTATCGTGCATCTCCAACTCAAGCGTCGGTTCGCCCTTGTCATTCTTGCTGACGCGGATTTTCTTGATTGCCCGAGCGACGTGATCGGGGATTTCGGCAGACGGCTTGACCTGCACGTTGCCTGCCTCGTCCCACGTCACGACATCAGTCAGATTGGCGGACGCGATGTCGAGCAACGCCTGCGACACTGCGTCCTTGTTCTGCATGATCACGTCATTTCGACCGCGAAGACGCCTTTCTAGCGCCTTCACGCCGCCGAAACGACCTGTCGGGGAGCGACTACCGGCCAAGGCGTGCCATCCTTCTGACGCTGGAAATATACGTCCTTGACCTACGCACACCGAGTGACTGAATTTTTTTACGAATGCTTCCCGCTGTGCGACCAAATCGCTTGGCGATCTCGTCTACATCGACACCGTCCTCGTACATTTTGCAAATAAACGCGACCTCTGTCGGCATGTACGGACGACGCGTCCGCTTTACAGGCTGCGGAACGGCAGGCACCTGCTCGCGCAACCACATGCGCTTGAACCTCTCCCACATCAGAACGGCATCTCCTCACTGTTGCCGCCCTGCTGCGGACGGGGCCGAGGTTCCATCATAATGACGCGGGTTTCGTATTCACCCCTGTCGTTTTTGCTTGGCAAGGGCAGCGCCTCAAACGAGAGGTTGAAGCCATTGCCTGCCTTGTTGGCAAAAGCCACACCGACTTTCGTCCAATAAGTCTTGCCGTCGTTCCCACTGCGAGGGACCATCAAATCATAACGGTTTGCCATCATTCTTCCTTTCGATGCTTTATTTTCCGCGAATATCGTTTTGCGCTTCTAACGACCTTGTGCCGGTAAAAACGGAGCGCAGCGGCTGCGGGGTTCCTCCTACGCCTCATATTGAAAACGGCTTTCTGATACATTCGATATTTTTGACCGCGACACCCGGGTACGTGCGGTCTGCAAAAAGATACAACGCGCGTAAATTCGCTGAGATGTGCGCGTAGCACTCGCCAATCGTGGCAAACTCCAGCACCTCATCACGCGAATGCGTCACGACAACTGCATTGTGATCTGTCGGCTCTGCGAACGGTAAAAACATCAGAATGATAATCACGTACATCAGAGTGCCTCGATGAGTTGCTTAATCAGAGCCCGGGCGTGACTTGGCGCGACCGGCTTAACGTGAAGATCACCGTCAATCTGCACGCATAATTCCACACCGCCTTGCTCACCGGCACGGGCAAAAACCAACATCGGGCTAAGTTCGCGACCGCAGGCCGTGCATTTGCCTGCAATCGTCCTCGTAGATGCGCCGCACCAGTCGCAGGAAATCATACGCCGCACATCCCTTCACATTCTTCATTGAAAAAATCGAGTTGCCCGAGGTCTGCGGCGTTCCGCAGATCAACCTCGTCAAGCGGCTGGCATGAGCGGTGGACGTACTGGTTCTTACCAGTTTTGCGATTAACGCGGATCGCGTGATCAAACTCTACCGCTGCCGCGAATGAATCCGGATCGTTTATTTTCATGTCACGCCACAGCGCGTCATTGTGAAACGGACAGGCGACACAAGCGCTTTTCGATAAAGTTCGCCCGGCATATTGACGCTGAAACCACACCTCGCAGTCGTTGCGGCTTATGCGAGCGTCTATCAACGGAAAGATGTGCGTATAAAATGGATGGCGTGACGGCTTCATCCGCAGCACCTCATCGGTACTGATGCCCATCCACAGATTAATTACGGAATTTTTCGGCGCACGTTGCCTTGGCTTAAGGCCAATAAGTTCACGCAGCTTGCTCTGCACTGGGGCAATTTTATAATCAGCGGTGCATTGCCTCATGCCCATTCCACCGCCTTCGTTGAAAAGTGGCATCGAAGCGTAGTCGCGGTTTTTACCATTACGCTCACGACGAATATGATCCGTGCGAATATTTCCCGCTGTCACGCGATGCACGGGAAATGGCAATTGTTGCTCTAACCAATTGAGATGCTCATACACACCTTGCGGCTCGAATTGTGTGTCCGCAAAAATGGCGCAATCCGGCATCGGTGTAAGCTCACCGCGTGCGGCCATCAACGCCATCACTGAGGACTGGACGCCTGCGCCGAGGGAGATGATTTCGAGGGTCATCGGAACCACCGGAAAAGGCGGAAATATTTTTGTGTTGTCCCCCTAACGTCACTGGCCCCCGGGGCCCCCCAAGGGTACACCTCTGTCTGCCCGACGCAGTCAGTGTACGCCTTGCCCTTGAGGGTGTCTTTATGCGTAGTGTTCGTTACGACTTGTGACACGTTAGCGCTCCGCGAGAAATAAGAGGTTCAGAGGCGCAGGTTTCCTTATGTCTCGGCAGACTGTCAGTGCGTATCGAGCCTGCTGTTTCACCTGCTCTTCACCGATGGCCTCGACCGCTCGGCCTGCTGCCTCGATGGCGTTCTCGTTCAGCACCCGCAACTCGCCGGTCAACCTGCCCACTTCTGCGACGTACCATTGTGCCACTCTACTGCAATCAACTAGCTGTTCTTCACCCCTTGCATCCCTGTGGTTAGATTGACCCGCGTCCTCTGTCTCGATCTGCACTGGTATGTCCTGCTCATCAATCGGTGCAGGCGCTTCGTTGTTCATCGCGTCGATGAGGTCATCTGTGTCTAGCCTGTGGTCGTAGATCACGCGATAGACTGTGCTGAATATGTGCTTCCATTTTGGGTGGCTTTTGTTGCTGCTGACCTTCTCGAGATAGCCGAGCTTCTCTGCCTTCGACATTGCCCTGCTGACAGTCGCAGCGTCTGCATTAATCACCTCACCGATTGTCTTCAGTGCAGGCCAAGCAAAGCCCTGATTGTTGGCGTAAGCGCACATCACGATGAACGCTTTTAGCTCGCCTTCAGTCAGTCCGGTTGCGTCCTTCTTCTTTCGATAGCGTGCATCCCAGATCGCTCTTGTCGGAATGTACGTGTAAATGCTTGGTGGACCGCCGTGCTTTCGCCCGATGCTATGCGGTAAACCCTCCACAACGTTCTCAGAGCCTCGCACAGCGCCCTTAGCCTCTTTTTGGTCGTCAGGTACCACGTTCGTCGTGTTCATAGTTTATACGTCCCCCTACGTCTTATGACAGGGCATTGCTGCCAATAGATCGCGAAACCCGGCAATCACTCTCTGCCGTTCTGCTTCGTCTGGCTTCTTTCTGCTTTCAAGTGGTGGCAATGCCTTCAGCCTCTCGACATTCTGCAGTGCCGCCTTGGTCCGCTGATACTCAAGATCGCTGCTGATGTGCCGGACGAACGTGCCGACACGCGGTGGCGTCTTGTATTCATGCGTCACCGCTACCCTCTTGATGGCCCGCTCCAGCACGTCTGCCGGGTATGCTTCCAGCTTGGTCACATATTCCCGCAGGATCACCTCGTCCTCGGGTACGTTGATGAGCTTGGCAGCGTCAGCGAGCATTCTCATCGTCTGCGTCCATCCTGCTGCCATCAGTGATCGTCGCAAATGCGTCTCGATGCTCTGCAGCTTCTCGTCTGTTGCCCACGCCGGTCTGTGCGTCTCGTTGCGCGAAGTAGTTAGCTGCCTTCTCAAATGCGTCGGAAGTGCGTCCAATGCGGACGGCATCGTCTGATTGCTTTGCAAGGTTGGTGTGTTCATCGCTCCACCTTTCTTGATTTAGCCACGTAGTCGGATTGCAGATGTATTGGGGGTCAGGGTTATAACGAGCGAGCCCTGCCATTATGTCGGCGTGGCTAACCTTCTTCAGCGCTCGGCTGTAGGCAGTCTTAGCTGCACCCTTGCCAACCTTTTTTGGGTACTGTGACCAGAAGGCGTCGAAATCGCCCTTTATATTATTTAACGGATCATTAACGGTTCTATAAGGGATAGTGTCGCACGGGTGCGACTGCAGGGGTGGCACCGGTGCGACTGCAGGGGTGGCACGGGTGCGACTAGTCGCAACGGTGCGACCACAGAAATTATGCAGTGTTATACGGTATCGCGTATTCTCTCTGCCATCACCCGGCACCTTACTTAATTCACCTGCCTTGATCAGCGCATTGATGTTGCGAATGACAGTTGACCGATCAATGTTGCAGTAGCTTGCCAAGCGCTTGATGCTCGGCCACGCATCGCCTGTGCTCTCATTAACGTGATCAGCAATTGCCAACATCAGCACCAACGCATTTCCCTGCGCGTTACTGTGTTCCCACACCTCTGCCATTGCTTTGACACTCATCCGGCAACCTCCACGATGCTGTCGTGGATCGCTTCACCAATCGCTTTGCAAATGCCGTCGATGTCGGTGTCTTCATGTCTTTGAGACGTGCTGACCCACACACCGACGACCTTGCCAAGCACATCGAACTCAACGTGCGTGAACAGCGAGCCAAACTTGCTGTCGATCTTCGTCGTCGTAGTGATCGTGCGGCTCATTGTTTCATCGCCTCAAACCGCTGAAAGCGCTCGTACTCTAACTCAGCGAGCTTGGCGCACGCCGGGCAGGCATCCTCGCCGCCGACTGTGTATTCACGATAGTCGGCTGTGTATTCACCAACCGCGACAGTGATCTCCGGCCGATAAATCATTCCTGATCCGTCACATCGAGGGCAGACAGGGTGATCATTACAGCCCGCTGTACGTTTTCGCGATCCCACATTGCGGTCCATCGATGCACCCAGTGGTCGTTTTCAAGGATACTTGAATGCTCCAACCAGTCGCCGACCGGCTTGAGCAAGTTGTCTAGATCGCGTTTCCGCTTGTCTGGTGGCCCGGCTCGTAGCTCCACAGCGACCGGCTGTGCTATTGGCAAGCCGTTCCA